>Ga0255346_1000419_pt1 | contig 71208 bp, 64 predicted proteins | sample wastewater_treat_FD_194410 | JGI IMG/M metagenome (GOLD analysis project Ga0255346, IMG submission 194410) | Wastewater microbial communities from Lulu Island WWTP, Vancouver, Canada - plant22 | ecosystem: Engineered > WWTP > Wastewater > Unclassified | place: Canada: Vancouver, British Columbia...
GTCCTTCGTGTTCATTACCATACGAAGCATCGGTGCCGTACATATAATAATACCCCTTGTAATATGCAACCGACGGATCGTGAACGTTGGCCAAATTCCAGCGGTTTCGGTTTGTCCACGATGCTATCGACGAATAATCATCGGGATAATAAGGTAGAACATACTGCATAGTTTCACTATTGTTGTCTTCGGTAGGATTTTCCAAAGGAGATTTCTCGCATTGCGCAAGAGTCAAGGCTGAAACGAAAGGAATCAGCCATTGACATATCTTGCGCGTAATTGAAAACATTCCGTTTATTTTCAGTCTATTTTTTTCGATTCCGAATAGAGCAATTGCCCTATTCCGTCGGTTTCGATGCCAACCCTTGCAAAAATCATACTACTTGAGTTTGCTGATGGAATTTCAACTGAAAGCGTCGTGGGTTCACCTAAGGTAATGGAAGCAGCATCTTTAGAAATACGGGCTATATTATAGCCATTATCGGTGATAATCGTTTTTCCGAGAAAAAGATATACTTTTTTCAGATTACGTTGTGAGCTCACTTGGTTCACGGTAAATGTGGCAGTTACCTGAGATCCGTTTTTTTGAAAAGATACGTTACTCAGTGAAAAATAAGGCACAACAGGAACATCCACAATTGTATTTCCTCGTACTTCCACGTCTATAGAATCAGTATTGTTCTCCCAAGGTGCACCATTCATCCTTACAAGCTTGTACTTACCATCGAAAAGTACGGCCGAAAATGTACCATCTTGTTTGATAAATACCGGAATCTTTGTAAAATTGGCATACCCGTGTTGCCAAAGTTCCAATTCTAATGCATTCGATCTTACACCGACAGGCTCATTATTATAAATAATTCTTCCTGACAAAATCGAAGCCGGTTCATCGAAATTGTCTTTTTCGCAACTTACAAAAAATATAGAAAAAGCAATGATGGAGGAGATTAAAAATAGTTTTACTTTCATATCTTTAATTATTTTCTTAAAAATCAACTTATTGGAAAGGATTAGGAACAATTTTCGGATTATTGTCTCTTACGTATTGGGGAATAAAAGTATAATAATTCGACAACTGAAAATATCGAGGTGTTAAAAATCGGGGAGCCACCATTTTGTCAAAAACATACATTCCATCATGTGGTCCGCCTACAACTCGGTATGGATAAAGGGCATAGAGCATAGCATCAGGATTGTCTCTGTCACCGTTCCAAACGATATGAGCTTTTCTCCAACGTTTCATGTCGAAATAGCGATGATCTTCAAATGCAAGTTCTATGCGTCTCTCATTCATAAGAGTTTCCATATCAATTGATTCGAGACTGTTTTCAGGATATCCGGCCCGTTCGCGTAGTTCATTCACGTAGTCTTTTGCATCACCTGCTTTGCCCAATTCAAGGGCAGCTTCGGCTGCATTCAAGTATATTTCACCTAATCTGAAATAAACCCACCAATTATCGCTTCGGATACCTCGCGTACTGGTTCCTGCACCGGATTGAATGTATTTTCTCAAATAAAACCCCGAATTAGACACTTCCTGCATCGAACGATGCGGACCAGAGTTGCCAATGAGTATTTTGCCGTCAGAATAAGTCGTTCCAATATCTTCTCCTTCAATCGTTGTATATCCGGCGCCATTCCATACTTTTACACCAGCTTGTATGCCAACAGGAAGTCCCTTGAACGTAGTTCCTGAATATAAAACAGTTCCATATAACCGTTTATCTTTGTTGGCATAAATTCCGTCCAATGTTTCATAATAAATATAATCAGAATTATCTGCGGTACGATTTTTCAGTATACCCTTTGATCCATCTAAATACGGATAACTTTCTACAAGATTTAAAACCGGAGTTATGCATGATGAACCAAGATTATCTTCTCGAAGGCCACGAGCTATATTGTCATACGCAAACCAGTGCCGTTTGTCGGCTGATGTAAGGTAATCCTTTGCCCAAATGACTTCGGGATTATTTGATTTTTTATCGAAAATTTCATAAAAATTCTCACCGAGATCGGGATTCTTTTTATACAATTCGTATTTGCCCGACTTAATTATTTCGATAGAAGCATCCAAGGATTTCTGATAATATTCATCGGCTTTGTCAGCGGGTATTCCAACTTCTCCGCCCTTGGTGGTAATGGGAACAGGCATCAAATTATTGTATTTTGCAAGCGAGGCAGCATAAAGCATGGCACGACTCTTAAGTGCCAATGCTGTGTATTTGTTGGCTCGTGTTTGGCTTCCGGCATTACCCAACTGATCTTTTATGGCATCCATCTCGTCAGCTATAAACTCATACACTTCGCTTTCCTTGGCACGTGGCAGCTGTAACTTCGAGGGGTCGCCACTAAAATCGTATATGAGCTGATTGGTAATTAAAGGAACACCGCCCATTCTTTTCACCAATTCGAAATAATTGTAAGCTCTAATAAATCTAAACTCAGCTTTGTAAGCTTCTTTCTGAGCATCCGTCAGTTTCTCACTGTAAGTATCAATTCCTTCAATAGCAAGATTGATGTCGCGAATCAGATTATAGTTCCATAATTCTGCAAATGATGGCCAGTAAGAGGCCAATTGATTTCGAAATTCTTCGCCCATATATCCTGACCACATAGCATCGTCGAACAGGGCCATGTCACGCCAAGTTCCTTCCAATCCTGTGAAAATGGGAAGTCGATTATAATAGTTTGCAAGAAGTCCGTCGATTTGTTTTGGATCGTTCCAAACCTGTTCTTCCATAATGATATCCTTCGGATTTCTTTCGAACCAATCGTTGTTGCATCCAATCATCGTGGTCGAAAGAAAAATTGAAAGAACGATGTATAAAGTATTTCTTTTCATAATTTCACTCATTAAAATGTTAAATTAAAACCAAACATAGTTAATTTCTGTAACGGATATACGAGCCCGTTTTCAGACGCAATTTCCGGATCGATCTCGAATTTGCGTACGTTGTCAAACGAAAACAAATTCGATGCATTTATATAAAGTCTGATATTGGATGATCCTATTTTGTTACTGAGATTCTTTGGAATTACGTATCCCAGTTCTATGTTTTTCAATCGGAAATAACTTACATTCGTCACCCAAAAATCATTGGTATAATAGATGGGATGATCGCCACGTAGATTTTGCCTGATAGCAGGATAAGTTCCGGCTATCCACTGACTATTAGGGTCATACGGATCTTCGCGATGCCAACGATCTTCAAACATATAATGTGGTGCACTTCCATTATTTTGGAAAGGGAATTTTAGCTCCCAGTTTCTTCGATAACTTTGCATTGTTGCACCGGCAAAATCCGCAGTAAGCGACCAGCTCTTCCAATTGAATCCAAAATTTAATCCATAACTCATATAAGGCTGTTGTCCAAGATCATACCCGATTGGACGTTCATCCATATAATTAATGATGCCATCATTGTTAACGTCCTTATATTTGAAATCGCCCGGGAGCATGTCGGTATTTCCACGGCCATCGTTGTTAATCGGATAAGTTGCAATATCCTCCATCGATTCAAATCTTCCTATTATCTGGTAACCCCACGTAATTCCTGTCCATCGATCTTCAATAGAATTGCGATATTCATTCCACGAATTACCAAATCGTGGTTTGTATGACGACAACCATCTGCGACGTGCGAGAGATGCGTTAGCAGCCACTTTATATTTGAATTCACCAACTTCATCCTGATACGAAATTAACCCTTCCACTCCACGATGGGCGTCAGATTCCAGATTTTCATTTGGGAGGCTGTATCCTATCTCAGATGGCAATTTCACGTCGTAGCGTGCTGCCGGCAAACCTGTACGTCTTCTTTCGAACAAATCTATACTTCCGGTAAGTTTATATTGCATTAAAGAAAAATCTACCCCGATGTTCGTGGAATTATTTTTTACCCATGACAGATTTCGAATAGGTAACCCTCTCGGTTGCAATCCATTTACAAATTTTCCATCGAATACCGAGCTACCCCAGCCATAATTAAAACCTGCAAGATAACCGAAGGCATTCACACCCATTTCACTCCCTGTTACTCCATACGACCCTCTGATTTTTAAGTCATTTACAGAACTCTTTAAGGGTTCGAAAAAAGGTTCATCGGAAATACGCCATGCAGCAGAAAAACCCGGGAAAAAACCGAAACGACTGTCTTTGTAATAAAGATATGACCCGTCATATCGTCCAAGCAATTCCAACATATACCTTTCCTTGTAGTTGTAGTTAACTCTTCCGATAAATCCGGCTCGAGCCTGATAACTCCAATCGTCAGCAAGATAATCCTGCTCGTAGAGATACATTTTTTCGATATAATTATTTGACGGCACAGTATGCACAACGAAGTAAGTATTATCATAATCCGATCTTTCGAAAGCAAGAACTGCCGAAAGGGAATGATCGTTGAACGTTTTGTTATAGTTAGCCTGAATCTGTTGAAAACGCTGGACAACATTGCGTTTGTGTTTCTCGCGCCACGGATTTTGGTTTCCCCACCCGGGCTGTGTGTAATAGGTATCAGTTTCTGGATCATATTTATAAGCATCATACGTATATTCGAAACCGTCAAAATCGTCGTTTCGATAATTATATGAGTACGTACCCTTTAACGATAATCCGAATTTAAAATCATATTTAGCATATAAATTTACGTTAGTCGTTCGTTGATAAATATCAATCCAGCCGGTTACATCGTCTTTATATGTTGCCGGGTTTACATTGACATTATGTGTCTGGTGAATATAATTGGGATTATCATTTGCATACGGGCTTTCGATCGGCCACATAGTGAAAACGCTCAATAGTGGATTAAAATAGTCATCCAATCCGGGAACACCCACATTATGTGTTTTTTCAAGAATTGCGGATATTTGTGTACCAACAGAAAGACCTGTAGCCAAATTGGCTTCGATATTGGCTTGTACATTTGATCTGTTGTAATAAAAATCGGGTAAAATAGCCTGTTGATCTGTATTTCCTACTGACAGGTAATACGATGACCGCTTGGTACCTCCCGAAACATTTGCATTTACATAATATTGGGGAAAATTGTTGCGAGTTACAATATCGAGGTAATCATAACTCTTGTACCCGGGTTCGCTACCCGCTTTCCACTTAGCTAATTCTTCCGGACTGTAGAGGCGGCTTGGGTCACGCCCATAATTTTGCTCCGATTCCAATCTGGCTCTAACAAACTGATATGCGTTGGCAGGTTTCGGATAACGAGTAAAGTTCTGTAGTCCGTAATATCCATTAACATTTATCTTTACATCTTCACCTTTACTCCCTTTCTTTGTCGTAACAAGGACCACCCCATTTGAAGCACGTAACCCGTACACAGCTGCAGATGCATCTTTAAGAATTGAAATACTTTCTATATCTTCGAGAGAAAGATTATTGAATATGTTTTCACCTGAACCCTGCGACAAACCAAACGCATCAGATCCCGTAATTCCACTGTAAGCAATTCCATCAATTACATATAAAGGATTGCCCAAATTTCGAATTTGCAAGTTGATGCCCCTACCAGGTCTTGCATCTACAGCTCTTGTAGTTATACCTTGTACTTTCCCTGCAAGTGCCCCGCTCAATGTTGTGGAATTGGATCGAACAATATCTTCGGCTTTCACGCTACTGATTGCCCCCGAAATGTTACGTTTCGATTGGGTTCCGTAACCGACAACCACAACCTCGTCCAACAATTCTGTGTCTTCGTACAATACCACATCTAAGTTATTTCCACTCACAACCAGCTCTTGCGTTTTGTAGCCGATATAGCTGAAAACAAGTGTAGCCCCCTGAGGAACATTCAAAGTAAATTTACCATTGACATCGGTAACGGTTCCATTCGAACTTCCTTTTTCGAGAACATTTACTCCGATCAACGGATCTCCCGCCGCATCCGACACTTTGCCTGTTACGGTATTTTGTGCCATCATTTCCAGACTGGACACTGCTGATACAAACAGCATAAACAAATAAATAAGTAATTTTTTTGTTTGCATAATACTTTTAAGGATTTAAAAAATTAATAAAAATTCCGCACAACATTTGAAATAAAATTCAATCTAAATTTTCACTTCACGGATGCAAATTTTAGATTAAATAAGTGAATAATGGTGGACAAATGATTAAATAAAGTGGATAATTGGACATAAGTGTATTTTTAACACAATCATATCAAAATACATCTAAACATGTCACAGCTATTTTGAGAAATTATTGTTCATACCCAAGATGGAAATAACTATACATCATTTCTCCTCAATAAAGTACTATACTTTCAATCTACACATTGAAGCTTTCTGCTGAAATATTTTCCCTGCTATTTTTAAAAGATTTCAGAATCTCCTTATGATATCTATATACGGATACTGAAACGCCACCGGAATTGCAGGAATGAAGTCGTTTTCAGTCACCTTGTTATGCCACTTTTGGGCAAACAATATCAAACTTGTTCACAATTTATTCCGGAAAAAAAGTGCAAGCGAGTAAAAAACTAAAATGGGTGTAGAGTGTTACGAGAGTACGTTTTTCGTGCGTATTTTTTATAAGTATTTAATATTTAAGATTTATTGCGGAGAGAGAGGGATTCGAACCCCCGGAACCTCTCAGTTCAACGGTTTTCAAGACCGCCGCGATCGACCACTCTGCCATCTCTCCAATTTGCTGCGAATTTGCGGATGCAAAGATAGTACTATTTTCCATAAAGCAAAACAACTTGTGCGTTTTTTACTCGGCCAGATCATCAAAAAACGGGAAATAATCGTAACTTTGTTTTCTAAACAAAAAAATCTGAGCATGTTATTTACCGAACTTCCATTGTGCGAGGCCCTGCAACAAGGACTCGAAGCGATGAATTTTACAGAAACTACACCCATTCAGGAACAAGCCATTCCGGTGATTCTCGACAAATGCGATGTGATTGCATGCGCACAAACAGGCACAGGTAAAACTGCTGCTTTTTTGCTGCCTCTGCTCAACAATCTGCAAACCGAACCGCACGACGAACATAAGATAAACGCCATTATCATGGCTCCTACCCGCGAACTGGCTCAGCAAATCGATCAACAGATGGAAGGCTTTTCGTATTTTACGCCTTTTTCGTCGGTTGCCGTTTACGGTGGCAATGACGGAGATGCATGGGATGTCCAGAAACGTGGACTCGTCAGCGGAGCTGATGTAGTGATTGCTACACCCGGCCGACTGCTTTCACACATCAATCTTTATAAAATTGACTTTTCGGGCGTCAAATATTTCATCCTCGACGAAGCCGACCGCATGCTCGATATGGGCTTCTACGACGATATCATGAAAATCGAAAAACTGCTGCCAAAAAATCGTCAAACCATCATGTTTTCGGCTACTATGCCGCCCAAAATTCAACAAATGGCAAAAACCATCCTACGTAATCCGAAGGAAATCTCCATTGCCATTTCACGTCCACCCGAAACCATCCTGCAGTCCGCTTATGTGTGTTATGAAGAACAAAAACCGGCAATCATCAAACACCTCTTTGCATCCAAAAACCCCAAAAAAGTGATCCTATTTTCGGGGTCCAAGTCAAAAGTGAAAGAAATTTACCGAATGCTTCGAAAAATGGGATTGTCGGCAGGCGAAATGCATTCCGATCTCGATCAGGCACAACGAGACCATATCATGCACGAATTTCGAAACGAACGCGTCAACACTTTAGTGGCAACCGATATCGTAGCGCGCGGAATCGATATTGACGACATCTCGCTGGTGATCAACTACGACGTTCCCTACGAAGTTGAAGATTACGTGCACCGCATCGGCCGTACGGCTCGCGCTGGTGATTCAGGAATGGCTATCACGTTGGTTTCGCCAAAAGAACAGTTTCGCTTTCACCGGATTGAAAGTTTTCTTCAAAAAGACATATACAAAATTCCATTGCCAAGCGAAATAGGAACAGCTCCCGAATATAATCCGGCGAAAGAGCGAAAAAGCGGAAAACAAGGTTCATCGAGAAACAAGAAGAAGGTAAAAACAACTTCAGCCACATCCAAACCGCAAGCAACAGAGAAAAACAGTGAAAGCACCAATAAAGTGCCACGCAAAAAGCATTTCTATCGCAATCACGCCAACTCATCAAAATAGCGAAGCCGGTCTGATAAAAATCAAACCGGCCTCTGATCAGAATAATCAATTTGAGCACAATTACTCAAAGATTATTCTGCTTTTCTTTCCAACTGAATAATCTCCATGCCTCGCAAAATGGCCTGCTCGTTAAGTGGAAGGGTATTGTGATAACGTTCCGGGAGCGATTTTTTTAGGCCTTTCATCACATTTTCGAGTTTCACCATGGGCGACACCTTGAGTAATCCGCCCAAAACGATCATATTGAACACTTTGGAGTTAGACATTTTCATCGATTCGTCCATAGCATCTATTTTATATACATTAATATCTTTCTTCGTGGGTGGATGATGAATGCCATATCCGTCATAAATCAGAATGCCACCAGGCTTTACCTTACTCTCAAACTTTTCGAGCGAAGGCTGATTGAGCACGATCGCCACATCAAATTGGCTGACGATTGGCGAACTGATCGGTTGATCGGCGATGATTACCGTTACGTTGGCAGTTCCTCCGCGCTGTTCGGGACCATAAGCGGGCATCCACGAAACTTCCTTATCTTCCATTATCCCCGAATAAGCGAGAATCTTACCCATCGACAATACACCCTGTCCGCCAAAGCCCGAAATTACAATTTCCTGCAACATGTTTTTTAGTTTGTTTTTAGATATTCTTCAAATCACCAAGAGGATAAACGGGAAACATATTTTCGACCATCCAATCGTTGGCTTCAGCCGGGGTCATTTTCCAACCGGCATTACATGTCGATACGATTTCGACAATGGATAGTCCTTTATTCTGCATTGAATTTTCAAATGCAAGACGAATCTTATTTTTGGCTTTTCTCACCGCTGCAGCCGTGTGAACACTCTGGCGCGTTGCCAGACACACCCCATCCAACAAGGCAAGCAAATCAAGAATCTTTAGCGGATTCCCGGTTGTGTGTACGTCACGACCTTCGGGACTGGTAGATGTTTTCATATTTTCGAGGGTCGTGGGAGCCATTTGTCCGCCTGTCATTCCATAAATTCCGTTATTGATGAAAATGATAGCTATATTTTCACCACGATTAGCTGCGTGGATGGTTTCACCCGTACCAATTGCCGCAAGATCTCCATCGCCCTGATAGGTGAAAACGAGTTTGTCGGGGCAAAGTCTTTTAACTGCCGTCGCCAGTGCCGGTGCACGACCATGAGCCGCTTCCTGCCAATCTATATCGAGATAATTGTAGGCCATAACGGCACATCCAACCGGCGCAATGCCAATAGATTTGTCTTCTAGCCCCATTTCTGCGATAACTTCGGCAATGAGTTTATGCACTACACCATGAGAACATCCCGGACAGTAATGCATCGGAACTTCGTTCATCAATAATGGTTTCGCATAAACCAAATTTTCGGGACTTATGATATTGTTTGCATCCATAATTGTTATTGTTTAGAAAATCGATAAAAAAAATAGAGCACTAGTGCAGATCCTCCCGCATACCAGGTATATCGCATATTTTTGTCGGAGACAAAATAAATGATAATCGTAGCTGCGAAAGCAATTAAGAATAAAATCAAAAAGATTTTGTGAACGCGAGGAGTCATCGTCGCAAATTATGCGTTTATAATTTTTTCCTTTAAAGCCACTAACACTTCATCCGGGCCGGGAACTATACCTCCCATACGTCCAAAGTATTCGACCCTTGTTTTGCCGTTTACGCCCAAGCGAACGTCTTCGACCATTTGTCCGGCATTCATCTCAACAGTGAGAAAGCCTTTCACCTTATCAGCACGACGATTAATAATATCATAGGGATATGGCCAAAGAGTAATCGGGCGAATCATGCCCACTTTGTATCCTTCCTCACGAGCAAGATCGATTGCTCGCTGACAAATGCGGGAAGCCGAGCCAAAAGCAACGAAAATATAATCGGCATCGTCGCACTTAATTTCTTCGTATCTAACTTCGTTCTTTTCTACTTCCCTGTATTTGTTTTGAAAACGAATATTATTCTGTTCTTCTATTTCCGGATCAAGCTCAAGTGAAGTAATGATATTCGGTTCTCTGTCAGGAGTTTTACCGAGGGTTGCCCAAGGGCACTGTTCACGAATTTCTTGTTCGGTTCGCCGACGCCGGTATTCGGGCAAACGTACTTTTTCCATCATCTGACCAATGACGCCATCAGTCAGTATCATGGCGGGATTGCGATATTTGAAAGCCAACTCGAAACCAAGAGATACAAAATCGGCCATTTCCTGCACCGAATTGGGGGCAAGTGTTATGAGGCGATAATCGCCGTGACCTCCACCTTTCACTGTTTGAAAATAATCGGCTTGCGAAGGCTGAATGGTTCCAAGACCGGGTCCGCCTCGTTGTACATTGACAAGGAGACAAGGGAGTTCGGCCCCTGCCAAATAGGAAATGCCTTCCTGCATGAGACTTATGCCGGGGCTCGAGGATGAAGTCATCACATATTTCCCACACGATGCACCACCATACACCATATTTATGGACGCTATTTCACTCTCCGCTTGCAGCACAACCATACCCGTTGTTTTCCACGGAGCTGCATCCATGAGAGTTTCAATGATTTCGGATTGAGGGGTAATGGGATATCCAAAATAACCATCTACTCCATAGCGAATAGCTGCGTGAGCAATGGCTTCGTTACCCTTCATTAACGATATTTCTTGAGACATAAATTTGATTTTACTTAACTACGTTCGAAAACGATTTATTCATAATAATGGGCGTCTTATTTATCCGATTTTTTTACGATATACAGTAAGGCACCCGTCGGGACACACAAGTCCACAATCAGCACATCCAATACATTCATCCGGATTTTTCATATAAACGAAGTGGTAACCTTTATTGTTCACTTCGCGAGGTTGTAGTTCCAATACATCGGTGTGGCATGAAACAACGCAAAGATTACATCCCTTGCAGCATTCAGTGTTTACCACGACGTACCCTTTTACTTTTGCCATTTATTGTTGATTTTTTATCAATACTCTATTGCAAATATACATTGATAGAGATTAGATTTCAATTTTTTAATGTTAATTCTTCAATCGGGGACAGTTTCCGATGATGGCACTTCTATTTGATTTATAACAATTTTCCATAAAAATAATCGACTTTTCCGGTAGATCGCCGACAAATGTTTCAATTTATAACGAATATCTTTGAAATTCGTTCAAATCATAATTCTTTTCTTTTTTATACTTACCATTCAAATATCGCATCATTCATCCATAATCCTTGTGTTCGGAGTGTCTGTTCTATAACGTCGCGGGCAACACCCTCACCACCTTTGTATGGAGATATATATTTGGCTATTCGTTTGATTTCGTGATCGGCATCTGCAGGTGCTATCGGCAACCCGACTTCCATCATTACGTGGTAATCGGGAATATCGTCGCCAATGTATGCAATTTGGTCACGACGAAATCCCGTTCTATCCATATAATCAGCCAAGTCGATCAGTTTGATGGATGATTGCATATAAATGTCTTTCACGCCCAGCGCTTCACAGCGAACTCTGACTGACATGCTGTTTCCACCCGTTATGACAGCAACTCCAAAACCGGCTTTAACAGCTACATTTATAGCATACCCATCACGAATATTTACAGTCCGCAAAGGTTCGCCTTCGGAGGATAATCCGATAGTTTGTCGAGACAAAACGCCATCGACGTCAAAAATGAATGCTTTGATTTTCGAAAGATCGTAATTTATCATTGTCTTGAAGAATATTTATGAATGCTTTGGCTGATGAGTCGATAGAGTTCTCTGGTCAACACGTCGTCAATCAGATCGATGTGTGAATTCATCACTTGTTCGTCAAAACGAATCGCAGGGCCGGTTTGTGCTTCACGCGGATGCAATTGATGGACTTTGGCTGCTGTTTCGTCGATGAGCGGCAACAGTACATCAAAAGGAATTTGATTTTTTTCAAGCAATTGGGCAGCCGTTGCATACATGTGATTGACAAAATTGCATGCAAAAACAGCAGCTAAATGCAGATATCGACGTTTTTCGCTTTCAATATAGCGAACAATGGGAGATAAACCGTAGGCAAACTCTTGAAGTTGTTCGCAAACTTTTGAATCATTGGCTTCAATAAACAGCGGAATCTTCTCGAAATCGATTTCACGTTTTTTACTGAATGTCTGCAACGGATATAATACACCATACCGATCGTGATAATGCCGGAAAATATTCATCGGAATGCTGCCGGCAGTGTGTATCCAAATCCCTTCCGTTTCAGGCATTTCGGCCAATACCTGACCCAACGCGTCATCCTTTACCGAAAAAATATAAATGTCTGCCGATGGATTAACCTGTGATATATTATCGGAATATGGAGCATCCACCTTTTTGGCAAGACATCGGGCATTTTCGGCTGAATGACTGTAAATCTGTAAAATATGATGGCCTTCTTTCTTGGCCGCAATAGCCAGATGGGTAGCCACATTTCCCGATCCGATAAAAACGATCTTCATTGTTTTGTCGATATGATAATCAGTTCATCTGCCAAAATCAAAAAGAATTTTATGAACGATAACTTCCAATATGCACTTTTTCCCAAGGCAAATCGTCAATGTCATGCGGTGTGCGAGGTTTTTCTTTTCTACCGAAAGCAAGGATACAAAGAGGCTCCAAAGGTGCGGGAATATTCAACAAGTCATTGATGTAATCGGCGGAAGTAATTGTTTCGGAATAATTTCGTTCACGAACCTGTATCCAACATGCACCAATGTTGATATCTTCGGCCTGAAGAAGCATAGAAGTAGAGGCGATGGAAGCATCTTCAATCCATACATCACTCAATATCGGGTTACCCAACACGACCACGGCCAATGCTGCCCCTGTCAAAAACGAAGCTGAGTTGGGTTTGCATTTCGACAATTTTCCGAGCATTTCTTTTTCTTCAATCACAACAAACTCCCATGAACGACTGTTCTTGGAAGTAGGCGACAACAAGGCAGCTCTTAAAATTAATTCGGTTTCTTCAGAAGAAAGTTTTTCGTCAGCAAATTTTCGGATACTCCGACGGCGGATAAGTATTTCTGAAACGTCACTCATGCAATAATTTATTTTCGATTACTTATGCAAAAGTAGCCATAAAAATCGCATAAAACTTACTAAACCGACAAAATCAAAAGATTATCATTTTTTAAACATTTTTCAGTGATATACGTTGTATAACAAAATCATGAAATTTAGAATTTCTTCAAAAGAAGAAATATCTTTGTTTAAAAATCGTAGTTTAAAAATTTCATTATAATAATTATTACATTCAAAAGCCCATGAAAATTCATGAATATCAGGCAAAAGAAATTTTTGCGTCTTATGGACTTCCTGTAGATAAAAGTTATGTCTGCAAAAATGTGGATGAAGCCGTTAAGGCCTACAGGGAGATTGGTTCGCCTCGAGCCATTGTCAAGGCTCAAGTACTCACCGGGGGAAGAGGCAAAGCCGGTGGCGTGAAACTTGCAAACAACGAAGACGAACTTCGCAAGCATGCAGCAGATATTTTAGGGATGACCATCAAAGGATTGAAAGTCGATCGTATTCTCGTTGGTCAGGCAGTGAATATCGCTTCTGAGTATTACGTAAGTTACATCGTCGATCGGGTCTCAAAATCCACGATACTCATGCTTAGCAAAGCAGGCGGAATGGATATAGAAGAAGTGGCACGCACCTCTCACGAAAAAATTCACAAAATCATTATCGATCCACTCGTCGGTGTACCCGATTATTTGGCGCGCGAAGCCGCTTTCGAACTTTTCGACCGTATGGACCAGGTGAAACAGGCTATTCCTATTTTCCGGAAACTGTATAAATTGTTCGTAGAAAACGATGCCTCGCTTGCCGAAATCAATCCGCTTGTCCTCACCGACGAAGGCAATGTTATGGCTATCGATGCCAAAATGACCTTCGACGACAATGCGCTTTATCGCCATCCTCAAATCGCATCGCTTTTCGAACCGACCGAAGACGAGAAAAAGGAACAGAATGCCAAGAGCAAAGGATTTAGCTACATAAACATCGGTGGCAATATTGGGTGCATGGTGAATGGTGCCGGACTTGCAATGGCCACTATGGACATCATTCAGCTTTATGGCGGCAAACCGGCCAATTTCCTCGATATAGGGGGCAGTTCCAATCCCACAAAAGTAATCGAGGCCATGAAACTGCTTCTTAGTGACAAAAACGTCAAAGTGGTATTGATTAATATTTTCGGAGGGATTACCCGTTGCGACGATGTTGCGACCGGCATTCTCGAAGCTTTTAAGATTATCACTACCGATATTCCTATCGTCATTCGCTTAACGGGCACTAACGAAAAAGAAGGTCGGACACTTTTGCAAGGCACGGATTTCTTTGTGGCCGAAACTATGGGCGAAGCTACCCGAAAAGCAGTAGAACTTGCTCGATAACAATATCCTGCGATATTATACTTTTATTCATTTTTCAGAAAAACAATAATATCACTTTACCGCTTTCTTAAAGATCGGAAAAGTAAAAACATAGCATTTATGAGCATCTTAATCGATAAAAATACGCGACTGATTGTTCAGGGAATTACCGGACGCGACGGAAGTTTTCACGCTTCTAAAATGAAGGCTTATGGCACAAGGGTTGTCGGGGGAACATCGCCCGGAAAAGCCGGAGAAAATGTGGATGGAATTCCCGTATTTAATACGGTGAAAGACGCCGTAAGGAAAACCGGGGCGAACACTTCGGTAATTTTCGTTCCTGCTCCTTTTGCCAAAGATGCAATGATGGAAGCCGCCGACGCAGGCATCAAACTCATCGTGTGCATCACCGAAGGGGTTCCGACGTTGGATGTGGTTACGGCTCTTCGTTTCATCAAAGAAAAGGGCGCCAGTCTGATCGGGCCGAATTGTCCCGGCTTGATTTCACCCGACAAAAGTCTGGTTGGTATTATGCCGACAATGATTTTCAAGCAAGGCGGAACGGGAGTCATCAGTCGAAGCGGTACGCTTACCTACGAAGTGGTTTACAATCTGACGACTAACGGAATGGGACAATCGACTGCGGTCGGTGTGGGCGGAGATCCCGTCGTTGGACTGTATTATCAAGAATTGCTGCAAATGTTTGAAGACGATCCCGAAACCGACTCCATCGCTTTGATTGGTGAAATTGGAGGTGATGCGGAGGAGAGAGCTGCTGTATATATAAAGGAACACATCACTAAACCGGTTGCAGTATTTATTGCAGGACAATCGGCGCCTCCCGGCAAACAAATGGGCCATGCCGGCGCCATAATATCGAGTGGAGCCGGAACAGCTGCCGAAAAGATAGCCGCTTTTGAAGCTGCTGGCGTTCCGGTCGCAAAAGAACCAAGCGAAATTCCTGAATTATTGAAAAGGAAAAGATAAATCCTGATGAAAAACGACAAGCCTGAAGTTTTTTCGAAAACATCAGGCTTGTTTGTTTTAAAACTTGCGAATGACTTCTTCCCCCAATTTCTTGGCTTTGGCAATGGCAGAAGGGTTGGAAGCGTTCAAATCGTATTTCGAGGCAAGAGGAAGTGTCAACTGAATATCTGCAGGGACAATATTCGGATTGCTGATCCGATCACGATTTTCGAGATAAATGTAAACCCAGAATTCTTTACTTCCAAAATGCTCGAGAGCCAATTGGCGGAGGGTTTTCCCGGTGGGCAACATCACTTTCACCGGTTTTTCGGCAGGCGGATTGTCGATGGTATCCAACGGTTTGATCTTCGCAAGCGGAGTAGCGGGCTTCGTTATTTCGTTTGAAGGGATTTGTTTCTCAATTTTCACTTCTTGCTTTTCTCGTTTTCCGATCGGCACGAAAAAAAAAAGAATTGCTGCCGCAACGGCAACAACGCCCATTATGGGAACAAACAAATTCTTCTTTTTGACAAATTTCTTTGAATGAAGCGATTCCGAAACAGATTTTTCTGTTGGCGTGCACTCGGCAATTTCATTGTCTGACTGTTCTTGCTCAAAAATCGGAGAAACCTTTTCTTTCTCTGCCGTTTCGATAACCTGATTCTCCAAAACGGTTTCAACCGATTCGGGCAAGATAATTTCATCCTTTTTTTCTTCAGAATCCGAAATCGTCATCAAATCGGGCTCGACTCCTTCGTTAAGCAACGTCGGTTCAAAATTTGCAAAAGGCTTATTTACCAGATCTTTCAACGATTTATCAGGGATGAAAACAAGTGCTTCGGTCGAATCGCTCTGATTTTCATTCTGCAACATAAACGTTCCCCATCGATCGATCTCTACACGTTGTGTCGATCGAATGATCGAAAACAATTCGTTCAGAAAATTAGATGCACCCTCATTCGAGGTTTTATTTTGCAAAACAATAAGTGCTGCCAGATCCCGGATATTTAAGCCTTCTGACGATTCATAATCTCCAATTATGGAATCGAAAACCGGATCGATTTCGGGCGGCATCAGATAACGTTCGCCGGTTTTGGAGCGGACGAATATATATTCATTTTTTTTCGAAATCGAGAATTTACCGAAAGCATCGATAAAAATTGAAACTCCTTCAGCCAATTTCTCACCGATGATTGAAACGGTGCAATCGAGAACCTCCGAAACATCTGTCAAAGGCCATTGCAAATGCTCCGATATAAGCGCAACAAGATCATCGTTTGTCATTTTTCTTCCCGGTTTTCAAGTTAAAAAATAGCTCCCATAAGATCGAACGGCAAAGCCGATAGAATCTTTACATTGTAGAATTCACCAATAGTCAGGGATTGAGTTTTTTCGATCAATACTTCACCATCCACTTCAGGCGAATCAAATTCCGTGCGTCCGATAAAATAATCTTCCTCCTCACGATCGATAATCACCTTCATTGTTTCTCCCACTTTCGATTCGTTAGCCGAAAGAGCTATCTTTTCCTGAACATCCATCAAGGCGTCCATTCGTTGCTGCTTTGTTTCGGCAGGAACATCATCTATATAGTGCCGATCGCTATAAGTGCCCTCTTCATGCGAATAAGGGAAAGCGCCTAAACGCTCGAAACGGGTTTGTCGCACAAAATCTACCAGCTCTTCAAAATCTTCCTGCGTTTCGCCGGGATGCCCAACCATCATAGTCGTACGTAAATGTATCCCGGGAACTTCCTCACGAAATAGCTTGATTAGGTCAATCGTTTGCTGTTTGGAAATGTTGCGCCGCATCAGCTGCAACATGTGGTCGCTGATGTGCTGCAGGGCAATATCGAGATAATTGCATACGTTGTCGCGTTCGCGCATCACGCGCAGCAAATCGGTCGGGAAATGAGCAGGATAGGCGTAATGAAGCCGTATCCACTGCACGCCTTCTATGTCCGAAATTCTTTCGACCAGCTCGGGCAACTTCATGGATTGATATAAATCGAGCCCATAGTAGGTCAAATCCTGAGCAATCAGCTGAAACTCCTTAACCCCGTCGGCCACCAAATGTCGCACTTCATCTTCAATTTCGCTTATCGAACGCGATTTGTATTTGCCTGTAATCAAAGGAATTGAGCAATAGCTGCATGTGCGATCGCAACCTTCGGATATTTTGAGATAAGCATAATGATGAGGTGTCGAAATCAACCGATCTGACGAAAGCTCATTGTGATAAGATTTACCGAGATCCGAAATCAGCGCGTTCCAATCGAATTTTCCGTAAAACTTGTCCACTTCGGGAATTTCCTGTTCGAGTTCTTTGCGATATCTTTCGGAAAGGCAACCCATCACAAAAAGTTTTCGAAGCCGATTTTTCTTTTTGGCTTCGGCAAACGACAGAATAGTGCCGATAGACTCCTCTTTGGCATCGCCGATGAAACCGCAAGTGTTGATTACGGCAATTTCGCCACGCGGCTGTTGTGGATCATGTTCGATGGTGTAACCATTGGCAACGAGCTGTCGCATTAATCTTTCGGAATCGACAAGATTTTTGGAACATCCCAGTGTGATGACGTCTATTTTGTTTTTTATCATGTATTCGAAATTTCCTTCCCTTAATGCGAAAAACTCCTACTCACCAAAAAGAGAATCGACAAAATCTTTGCGACGAAATACCTGCAAGTCCTCCATTCCCTCACCCAGACCGATGTATTTGACAGGGATATTGAATTGATCGGAAATACCGATCACAACGCCACCTTTGGCTGTCCCGTCGAGTTTGGTAATTGCCAATGCATTCACTTCGGTAGCTGCCGTAAATTGTTTTGCCTGTTCAAAAGCATTCTGGCCGGTTGAACCGTCAAGCACCAGAAGCACTTCGTGAGGAGCATCGGGAATGACTTTACTCATGACGTTTTTAATCTTGGTCAACTCGTTCATCAAATTGATTTTGTTGTGCAAACGGCCGGCGGTATCAATAATCACCACATCAGCATTGTTAGCCTTGGCCGAATTCAATGTGTCAAAGGCTACCGAAGCGGGATCCGATCCCATCTTCTGCTTGATGACGGGCACGCCTACCCTTTCGCCCCAAATCACTAACTGCTCTACGGCTGCAGCCCTGAAAGTATCGGCGGCTCCCAGATAAACAGACAATCCTCGTTGCTTGAACTGATATGCCAGTTTGCCGATGGTAGTTGTTTTGCCAACACCATTCACTCCCACAACCATAATGACATAAGGCTTTTTTTCCTCGGGAACAGAGAAATCGTCCACATCGTCCGAATTGTTTTCCATGAGCAATGCGGCAATTTCTTCATGCAAAATTCGAGTAAGTTCTTCCGAATTAACGTATTTATCACGTGCAACACGTTCTTCAATTCGATCAATAATTTTGAGAGTGGTATCCACCCCCACATCCGAAGTTACCAGTACCTCTTCGAGTTGATCAAGCACTGCATCGTCCACTTTCGATTTGCCGGCAACGGCTCGATTGAGTTTCGAAAAAAAACTTTCTTTCGTTTTTTCCAACCCTTTGTCGAGTGTCTCTTTTTTCCCTCTTGAAAATATATCAAATAATCCCATGATTTTTATTTTATACTACTTTTGCAACCTTTTTTTACTATAAAAGATTGTTGATACAAAGCTACAAAATAGCGAATAAAAAACTTCCCCACACGAAAATGCAGGGAAGTTTTTACATATTTTTAACAAAACTTATTTCGTGAAAAAATCTTTTACACTGTCGTTCGGAATCATTTCTTCGTGAAAAGTATAAGCTCCTGTTTTGGGCGATTTCACCATTTTGATTACTTTGGTATGTGTACGTCCGGTTGTTGTAGATTTGTCGCGGAATCCGGCGACTGCTTTCTTTGCCATGGTTTAATCCTGTTTTACTTGATTTCTCTATGAACTGTAACTCTCTTAAGAATCGGATTGTATTTTTTCAATTCGAGTCTCTCTGTCGTATTTTTTCTGTTTTTTGTGGTAATATACCTCGATGTGCCGGGCATGCCACTATCTTTGTGTTCGGTGCATTCCAAAATCACCTGCACTCTGTTTCCTTTTGCCTTCTTTGCCATTGTTTCTGTCTCCTATAAAAATTAAGCGTTCAGATATCCCTTGGCAGCAGCCTGCTTGAGAGCAGCATCCAAACCGATTTTGTTAATCGTGCGCAAGCCCGAAGCCGATACGTTCAGTACAATCCAAGCGTCTTCTTCGACCCAGTAAAATTTCTTCTTAAACAAATTCACATTGAATTTGCGCTTGGTCCTCTTGTTGGAGTGAGCAACGTTATTGCCAACCATTGCTTTTTTCCCCGTAATCTGACAAATTTTAGCCATTGCTATATCGTATTTTGTTGTTTCTTAATCGTTCTGGTGATATTTGACCACAAATCAGGGCGCAAAATTAGTGATAATAATTATACTTTCCAAAGTTTTTAAGAAATATATTTATCTGAAAATGTCAAAATTCATGTTCGAAATATGAGCAGAGCAGAAATAAAATCCTATTTTCTTGCAAAATCCTATTTTCACTGCGTAAATTTATCATGAGTAGTATCTCACAAACCATTCGTAAAACCGATGGATTCCCGTTTCAATCGATGTAGAAGGTTTGTAACCGAAATCTTTTTCGAGCAGTGAAGTATCGGCATACGTGCTGATCACATCTCCCGGTTGCATTTCTGTCAGTTCTTTTATGGCTGGTTTGCCGGCCACTTTTTCAATGGTTTCGATAAAATCCGTTAGTTTCACCGGAGCGGAGCAACCCATATTGTAAATGGCATGAGGTATTGCTTGTTGAGGTGGAGAAGGGATAACCTTTAAAGTCCCTTCTACAATGTCGTCGATATAGGTGAAATCGCGCTCCATGTTGCCATGATTGAATACCTTGATGGGCTTTCCCGACAAGATTGCCGACATAAACAAGGAGGGAGACATATCGGGACGCCCCCAAGGCCCATATACCGTGAAAAAACGAATTCCTGTCGCCGGAATTCCATAAAGTTGGCTGTAGGTGAATGCCATTAGCTCGTCGGCTTTTTTGGTTGCGGCATACAAACTTACCGGCGAATCTGTTCTATCCGATTCGCTGTAGGGAATCTTGGCGTTGGCGCCGTAAACACTGCTTGAACTGGCAAAAACGAGATGATTTACCGGATAATGCCGGCAGGCTTCCAAAATATTGATAAATCCGACTATATTGGAATCGATATAGGCGTACGGATTTTCCAGGGAATACCTTACTCCCGCCTGAGCAGCCAAATGAATTACATGCGTAAAATTTTCGTTCTTAAAAAGCGATTGAAGCCTTTCCCGGTCAGTAATATCCAACAGTTGGAATCGATAGGAAGGATACTTTTCGCTTTGCACAAATTCATTGGCCCCGATTTTTTTCTCCTCTATTCCGGAGTTCCTCAAACGGGCATATTTCAATCTCACATCGTAGTAGGAATTGAGGTTGTCAATGCCTATCACCTCATGATCCGCTGCAGATAAGGCATTCACGATATGAGATCCGATAAATCCCGCAGCACCGGTAACCAATGTCTTCATCTTGAAATTTTTAAAAAACGACAACTGTATAATCTCCTACTTTATAATGAACATTGCTTTCGACAACTCGACGCAAATCAGCGTCTTTTCTCCATTTTTTTTCAGGAAGCAGTACAATTTTATCTTCAATTGTATTTTGGGTAAGATCCTCTTTCTCGATTATCTTTATATTTTTTTCTAAATACACATCCATGCTTTCTGCGCGCCGTATACCATATACCCGGTAATCGGAGATATGATTTTCGTGCGCAAGTGTTTTAGCTTTTTCACACAAGTCATGCCAACCCAAATACGGGTTCAACTGCGGCATCGAAAAACCCGCCACAAAGATGGTCAGCAACATACCCACAGACATTGTCGTTATAGCCCTATAAGTATCTTTTTTGCGATATAAAAGATACAAAAGAATCAACCCACTCAATGTTAATATTCCTGCCGCAGCAAAAACAAAAGTAGTTCCAAGAAAGGCTGTTTCTTCTAAACGAATTACATAAATAATAGCAGGCAAGGCGACTACAAAAATTGCCGCGGGCAACGCTATTGCGAACCTTATCCATTTATTCCGAACATCAAATTTTTTGATTAAAAGCACGGAAAGGAAAATGGTAAAAGGCATCAACGGGAGCAGATAAACTTCCAGCTTGGAACTGATGAAAGAAAGCATTATAAAAGTCGAGAGAATGATGATCGAGAAAAACTGTTCAAGCTCCGTTTCGATTTTCTTCTTTAACAATACCACCACGAAAAGGCCTATACACAGAAAAGACCACGGGGCTAATGCGTACCAAATAGTGAGAAAATAATAATAAAAAGGTTCTTCGTGATGAAAAGAATTTACACCTCTGCCAACGGTTTGATGAAATAAAAGATTGTTAAGATAAGCACTTCCTCCTTCAAGATAAACACCCATAAACCATATCGCACAACAAACCAGCAAAATTATCAAACTCTTTCCGCCCCAATATTGCCAAAAAGTATTTATTTTCTTTTTATAAAGCAAAAAGAGAGTTGTCGAAACCAACGGCACCAACAAGCCCACCGGACCTTTGGAAAAAAGCGCTAAAAATACATAGAGCGGAAACAGGAAAGTATCGATTTTGCTGTTTTGGCCCTTGTATATTTTATAAAAAGTATAAAGAGACAAGGTAATAAACATTACCATCAACATATCCATTCGAATAAAGAAAGAAAGGCCGGCAAACAATCCGCATGTCATCAGCATAAGTATGGCCTGTTGGTGATTATTACTCCCTTCATTCCTGAGCCATCGATCCATCACAATTGTAGTAATCAACGCCGAAACAAAGGATAACAAGGAATAAAACCACATGTAATGATGGCCCAGCAATAATTTTCCGATCATCATCAACCAAAAATACAGAGGCGGCTTGTCTGCATAAATCTCTCCTTGATTGGTAAAAGCGAAGAGAGTCCCGTTACGCAAAGCTTCATCGACGATACTGAGATAACGCAACTCGTTGTCGGGAGTAAAATCCCTTCCAATCATCATAGGCAACAATGCAAGCAGCCAAAAAAGATAAAGATATTTATTCTTCATTGCAACTTATTTTTTTGCTTTTTACATCAATCATAATATTTCTGATATAAGCGACGAATCCGAAAGACTGTCCAAGTATCAGAACAGGGTCAAGTCGAAAAAAGGCATACACAATAATGATTAACGATCCTATCAGGCTCCAAACCCAAAACCCAAGCGGAAGAACCGAACAATGATGTATAAGACCGTAAACCCATTGATAAACAAAACGCAACGAAAAAATGATCTGACCGATAGAACCAAAAATAAGCAACCACAAAGGAATATCTTTGTTGTGAAAAAAAGTAAGATCGAATGACGAGGGATCACGAAGCATGTATGCAACGGCAGCAACTGGGGTGAGCAAGAGCAACACTTTTACGATACCGACTATTTTGTTCCAAAGTCCCTGCATATTAATATTCCACAGATAAACATAATATGAAATGAATTGCCCGAGAATTATGGAAAAATCATCCCTAAGTACCCCATAAATAAAAAGAAGATATGAACCAATTATGCTTAAGACCCAAAACGCCGGAGGAGAAAGTACTTTTCGTGCTTTTTCGGTAACAATCCATTGATAAAGAACACGGGCAGAAAAAAGTAGCTGAGCCAACAATCCAACCCCAAAAACCCAACTCTGAGTAGATTGCATAAATCAAATTAAATTGCTGTCTCTCACAGCATAGTTAATGTATCTTTTTTTCATCCATCGATATGCAAAACAATCGATAAAGGGGCCTGTCAATCGGTTCCATAAATGATATTTCGATTTGCCTGCCACACGAGGATAATGACGAACAGGAATTTGTTTCACCTTACCGTTTTGTAAAAGAATCAATGCCGGCAAAAAACGATGCATTCCTTTGAAAAGAGGCATTTTTTTTGCTGCATCGGTGTACATTACTTTCAATGGACATCCCGTATCCGAAACGCCGTCATGAGTCATCATTCTACGAAAGCCATTGGCTATTTTTGATTGTAGTTTTTTAAAAAAAGAATCTTTCCGATTTGCTCGAATACCTATTACCATATCATAGGTGTTCAAGTGGGGAAGTAGTAGATTAAAATCATCGGGATCGGTTTGTAAATCGGCATCCATATATCCTAAATAGTCGGAAAAAGTATAATCGATTCCTGCCTTGAGAGCTGCACTAAGTCCGCCATTTCGTTCCAGACTCAAATAAAAAAAATTATCATTTCTCTCGCATACCTCTTTCATCAGTTTCAAACTGTTATCGGTAGACCCATCGTTTACCAAAAGAACGCACGTGGAAAAAATAGATTTTTGTATAAATAATCGTATTTTTTTTCTAAAACGAAGATATTCTCTTCTTCGTTGTAAACAGGTATAACGACAGTAAACCTGTAATCTCGTGTCCGATTTTCAGCTGCAGTCATCTGATTAAAAGCAGGATGAGTTATTTTTTAAAAGCTTTTTGATTTTTACTCCGGCAAAATTAGTAAAAAAACAAACGAAAAACCCGTTTTATGAAATAAAATTGGATGAGAATACTTTAAAACTCGGGAAAATAGTATCGAAGCCGAACAGCTCAGCTGAAAGTAACTAAAAAAATGCTTTATGATTTCTTCGAAAAAAATTGGAAAAGAGAGTCGTATAAACTATTGACAAAGGCAAGCGTTTCTTTACGAGTTGAAATTCGAAATTCTTTTTCTTCATCCGATACAGCAATAGACGCGTCGGTAATCGTTTCTTCGGCCGAATAAATCTTCGATGTAGATTGGTTATTGGTCAATGCAACTTTCTGAAATGTAATATCACGTATTGTAAGCATTAAACCTCCGTTCGTAACAGAGACATCGAACCGATAATTCATCATCAACTTGCGATCTTCTTCTTTGATTGATGTGGGCAAAACAAGCTCCGTTTTTGCACTAACAGTAACACTTCTTTCTTTTTCGTTGAAACGAATACCCGAAACCATTCGGTTGCCCGAGTAGTTATCTTTCGCCCATTTTGTCAAAAGCGAATATTTTTGATCAGCAGAAAGAGAATTGTCTGCCGGAATAAATTGCTGAAATACCACTCGCCCATTCATTACGGAAACATTTGCGAAGATTGAATTAGAGGATTGTTGAGCGCTTAAATAAAACGACAACATGAGCATGATCGACGCTACCAAAATATTTTTTCTCATAACGAATTTTCTAAAAATTATACCATATTATAAAATTAGACTACAAACATAACGAAAAGATTAATGGATAGAATCACTCATCTAAGAAAAATTACCCCATTAAATTTTATTTATCGTGCAAAAACTATTACTTTTGCAACGCGAAATTGAACATTGAAACATTCATAAGTATGTCGAAAAAACATAACGAAGACAAAACGGAAAAAAATCTGGAGACGATTGACGAAAAGCTCACGTCATCCGAACAATTTTTAGAAAAAAATCAAAAGCAAATTCTTATCGGATTAGCAGTGCTTGTCGTAATCGTAGGAGCTTTTTTGGCTTACAATTATTTATACATGCAGCCTAAAAACCTAAAGGCACAAGCAGCGATTTTCAAAGGTGAACGGTATTTCCAGAACGGACAGGATTCGCTCGCATTATTTGGTAATGGCAACGATTTTATAGGTTTTGAATCTGTCATAACTCAATATAAAGGAACTAAAACAGCAGACTTGGCTCACGCTTATGCCGGTATTTGCTATGCACGACTTGGAAACAACGAGAAAGCACTCGAACATCTTAAAAAATTTAAGGGAGGGGATTTACTCATCAGCCCTGCTATCGAAGGTGCCGTCGGTGACGTTTACATGAATATGGGTAATTCGGATGAAGCTATTGCTCATTATACCAAAGCGGCCGCGAAAGCGGATGATCAAATGTTAAGTCCGATTTTTTACAAGAAAATTGGCATAGTTTATTTAAATGATAAAAAGTTCGATAAAGCTATCGAAACATTCACCAAGATAAAAGACCGTTATCTAAATACGCCTGAAGGTATGGAAGCTGATAAATATATCGAAGCTGCAAAACTTCAAGCGAATAATACAAAATAACTAACCGTACAAGAAATGGCAACAGACCTCCATAATTTATCGGAATACGATTCCAGCTACATACCTCGCGGTGAAGGTAAAAAAATAGCAATTGTTGTTTCGGAATGGAATAGTAATATCACCGAGAATTTGCTTCAAGGTGCTTATGATACGCTGCTAAAATTCGGAGTAAGTTCTCAAGACATATCGATCCAGCGGGTTCCGGGCAGTTTCGAATTGACTTTTGGGGCCAAAACTTTAATCGAAAAAATTCATCCCGATGCACTCATTATGCTCGGCTGTGTTATTCAGGGCGAAACACCCCACTTCACTTACGTTTGCCAAAGTGTTACGCAGGGAGCAACCGAATTGAATATCAAATATGATGTTCCCGTAATATTCGGATTGCTTACAACTACCACTCTCGAACAGGCAAAAGATCGTGCGGGTGGACGACACGGAAACAAAGGAGATGAAGCTGCCGTAACGGCATTAAAAATGATTGCTTTAAACAATCGGGATTTCTAATTCGTTTATCTTATAACAAATAAGGGCAGTTACCAGAGTGGCCAAATGGGGCTGACTGTAACTCAGCTGGCGTAGCCTTCGGTGGTTCGAATCCATCACTGCCCACTAATTTGATTTGATGATGTAACGATTTGATGATGAGATGATTTAATATACAAATCGGCACATCTGTAAATCATTAAATCAATTTTGCGGAAGTAGCTCAGTCGATAGAGCATTAGCCTTCCAAGCTGAGGGTCGCGGGTTTGAGTCCCGTCTTCCGCTCTCATTCAGGAAGCAATCCAAAAGGGGTTGCTTTTTTTTTTTCGTAAAAAAAACGAAATGTTAAGCACAGCAGACACCCGACAGATTCGCGATTTTACGCAAGGGAATATATTCCGTCAGCTTCTAACGCTGGCACTTCCTTTGATGGCCATCAGTTTTATACAGATGACATATAACATGGTAGATCTCATTTGGATCGGACGGCTGGGTAGTAGGTCTGTAGCAGCCGTAGGTGCAGTTGGAATGATAATGTGGATGATGAATTCCGTTGCCCTTGTCTCCAAAGTCGGTGCTGAAGTTTCTATCGGCCAATCCATAGGAGCACGACGATTAGATCAAGCGGCCATCTATGCCTCACACACTACTACCATCGCCATCATAATGGGATTATTTTTCGGATTGATTTTTTTCTTGTCCCCCGATTTAAGTGTTTCTTTTTTTAACTTAGACGATGATATATCCAATGAAGCAGCGCGTTATCTGAAAATTATTTCGCTTGGACTACCTTTCGTTTTTTTAACATTAAATTTCTCGGGGATTTACGTCGGCTCGGGTCTCAGTACCCTTCCCATGTATTTCAATATTGCCGGATTGGGATTGAATATATTACTTGATCCTCTTCTTATTTTCGGAGTTGGGCCTTTCCCCAAAATGGGGACTTCCGGAGCAGCTTTAGCTACCTGCATTTCACAAGGATTGGTTTTTTCGCTCTTTGTCCTCCACCTCAAACGAAAAAACGGATTATTAGGAAACTTTCCATTTTTTATCAGATTACATCGTCGCTATACACTGAATATATTGAAACTCGGCGTTCCGGTTGCCGCCATGAATATCTATTTCTCGTTTATCAACATGAATCTGGCACGGATCGCATCAATCTACGGAGGTTATTTGGGAGTAACAAGTCAAACTACCGGAGGTCAAATCGAAGGAATAACATGGAATACCTCACAGGGATTTTCTACCGCTTTGGGGAGTTTCGTGGCACAAAATTATGCAGCAGGGCAAAATAAACGAATGAATACGGCCTATAAACACACGCTGCAAATGATGGGTACTCTCGGGTTGATCGTTACCTTGTCATTCATGTTTTTCGGGAACGAGATTTTTTCGGTTTTTATACCCGAAAAAGCAGCTTATGAGGCCGGAGGAGAATATTTGTTTATTATAGGTATTTCTCAACTCTTCATGATGCTCGAAATCACGACTCAGGGAATGTTCAATGGTCTGGGAAGAACTACCCCACCCGCCATTATCAGCATCGCATTCAACACGTTGCGCATTCCGTTCGCCATTATTTTAGCCACACGAATGGGAGTTTCCGGAGTATGGTGGGCTATCTCTCTGACATCCATCTTCAAAGGTGTGACTTCGGCAACATGGTATTATTTTACAATGCGCCGAATCCACGACTAAATCAGAATCAGTAGTGATTTGATGTCTATCGAAAAAGCATTCATCAACTTAATCCCTTGGCAAAAATAATCCGATATCGCTAACAGGCAGATTAAATTGGTTGGCCACATAAGAATTAGTCATTTTACCATTATACATATAGAAGCCTGCAGCAAACCCGCGGTCGAATCGAGCAAACAGATCCACTCCCCCCAAATCGGCCATCACCGAAAATAAGGAAGAAAAAATATTACTCAACGCGATTGAGGCAGTTCGTGCCACGCGCGAACTAAGACTCGTTTCACAAAAATGAAGAACACCGAATTTTTCGAAAATCACGGGATAACCGGGCAAACAAGCTTCAGCAGTGGTTTCGAAACAACCGCCCTGTGCCATACGCAAGTCGATGATCAGTGCACCTGTTTTCATTTCACGTATCAAATCGGAAGAGATACGGTAAAAATGCGTTTTGTTGACATATTGAAACGCACCTATCACAACATCTGCCGAACGAAATGTGTTTCGTAATACATTGGGTTGAAGAGTAGATGTAAACAAAGTTCTCCCCAAAGTATGCTGGATGGTACGCAACTTGCTTATGTCTTCGTCAAATACCTTTACCTGAGCTCCTAACGCTAATGCTGCACGAGCAGCTACCGTTCCTGCCACACCCGCTCCGGCTATAATCACTTCAGTAGGTGAAACACCCGGAACGCCGCCCATCAATATACCTTTTCCACCATGTGCATTACTCAACAATTCTGCCGCCAACGTGATGGAGGTCGCACCCTCTATTTCGGAAATAGCCGTTACAAAAGGCGAAACTCCCGTATTATCATAAATTAAATCGTAAGCTATCGCATTTATCCGTTTTTCGGACATTAATTCGAGAAGTGGCAGAGATAATCGATGCAATTGCAAAAAAGAGAAAACAACCGACCGAGGGTTCATCATGTTTACTTCTTCTAATGTTGGTGGTGCTATCTTCAAAACAAGATCGACCTGCAAGGCCTCACCGTGTGATTCTACTATTTCAGCCCCCGACTCCGCATAATATCGATCCGAATAATTGATCGTCAGTCCCGCTCCTTTTTCGACGAGAACACGATGCCCTGCCTCCACCAGTAAAGCAGTAGTTTCGGGAGTCAAAGCAAGTCGTTTTTCAACAATTTGATTCTCTTTTGGGATGCCGATTATGAGCGATGCCCGAGTTTTGTCTATTTTTTGCAGCATTTCGCGAACTAAAAACGAAGTGCTTTTAAATGGTTCATACATCATTATTTCGTTAAAGCTTTCAGTTTTTCAATAATACGATCAGCCATGACTGAAACATGCTCTTTGGTGACAAGTTTGTCGGTGTTGACGACAACGTCGGACTGCATATAAAAAGGTTCTCTTTCGGATAAATGCCGCGTAATGAAAGGCACCAATTCATCCCTCGTTTTGCCTTCGATGATCGGTCGCACCGTTCTTGAGGCCAACAATCGTTCGGCAAGTTCTTCAGGATCGCATTTAATATATACCGTTTTTCCGGCATGCTTCATCACCTGCATGTTATCGAAGAAGCATGGTGCTCCTCCACCCGTAGCTACCACAATATTTTCGAATTGAGCGACTTCTAATAAAGAATTTCTTTCTAATTGTCTGAATCCGGCTTCACCTTTTTCCTCAAACAAATGTGGAATTGTTGTATGATATTTGTTTTGAATATAAGCGTCCAGATCAATAAATTCCAGCCCAAGTTTTTTGCCGATTAATCTTCCGATAGTGGTTTTTCCCACGCCCATATATCCAATGATAAAAATACGTTCCATATTTCGATTCTTGAAAAATAAATTACAACAACGGAGCGAACAAACGCAGTAACGATTCCAGAAAGCGCTTCCGACGAGGTCGCTTGATCCATTCTTTAATCGATAGTTGCACACATTCACGCTGGTCTTCGATAAATATTTCTCGCGCTTCATTACCCGTTTCGGAACTATACACAAAAGCCTCGACTTCGAAATTCTGTTCAAAACTTCTTACATCGAAATTGGCAGAACCGATAAGTGTGAGCGAATCATCGAATAACATCAGTTTCGAATGCAAAAATCCCTTCTTGTAGAAATAGACTTTTATACCCGACTCCAACATTTGCTTGACGTAAGAATACGAAGCCATTTGCACAAAAAGCATATCCGATCGTTCTGACATCATGAGCCTTACATCTACACCACGTGTTGCCGCAATCTGCAACGCTTCGATCATCATCTCGGTAGGCAGAAAATAAGGAGTTTGGATGAAAATCGATTTGCGGGCATCGTAAATGGCTTGCAGAATAGCGGCAGGAATTTCTTTCGCTGTCCGCATAGGACCGCTGCTCACAATTTGCATCGTCTTGTTTCCGAAATCATCGAGCATTGGAAAATATTTTCTCGAAGTAATGAGTGTTTGAGAAACAAAATACCAATCGAGAAGAAAAACAGATTGCAATCCTTGCACACCCTTCCCCTCAATACGTGCATGCGTATCGCGCCACGAGCCCCATGTAAAACCGTTTATATATCGGTCGGCAACATTCATTCCGCCGGTGTAGCCGATTTGTCCGTCAATTATGACCATCTTGCGGTGGTTTCGGTAATTGATATGCGAAGTGAGTCTTGGAAAAGTCAACTTTAAAAACGGTTCGGTTTCGATGCCTGCCATCCGAAAATGTTCGTAGTATTTTTTATCGGATTTTCTCGATCCAAAACTATCATAAATTATTCGAATTTCCAGACCTTCTTTCGCTTTACGGATAAGTGCGTCCTGCAGGCGCCTTCCGATTTCATCGTCCGAAAGCACATAGTATTCCACATGAATGTGCTTTTTTGCCCGACTTATGTCTGCAAGTAAATGTTCGAACTTTTCTTTTCCGGAAGTAAAAATTTTTACGTCATTGCCACCCAGCAGAGGATTATAATCCATTTTCTGTATGAGGTTGATAAGATCGGAATGCTCTTCGGGAACGGCAACTTGAGCAGGGATCTGCATCTCGTCGAGAGGACGTTTCTTCAACTTACTATACGTTCGTTTCGAAATAATGCGTCTCTTGGTGAGGTCTTGCCCGAAAATAGCATACCATACAATTCCCACAACCGGCAAAAACACAACGGCCATAATCCATGCTACCGATTTTATAGGATTGCGGTTTTCGGAGATTAAAACCACAACCACACCGGCAACCGTTAAAAAATAAACGATCTGGATAATCTGTATGACTGTACTGCTAACGTATATCATTTCGGTCAAGTTCGGTATTTTCCTTCATTCACATCTTCCAAAATATTCAGATAAGATTGATAACGACTTTCGCTAATAAAATGATTTTCGACGGCGTTCAATACGGCACAGCCCGGTTCGTTGAGATGAAGACAATTATAAAACCGGCACTGTTGTGCAAATCTGAATATTTCGGGAAAATAATGCGACACTTCTTGTGTAGTCATATCAACAGTTCCAAAACCTTTGATTCCGGGCGTATCTATCAGGAAACCCCCTCCATCTAACTCGATCATCTCCGAAAACGTTGTTGTGTGAGTTCCCTTGTGATGATAATCGGAAATTTTCCCCACTTTCTGCAGCGGCTTGTTTATCAATGAATTTACAAGACTCGATTTACCAACACCGGAATGCCCTGCCAACAAAGTGATTTTTCCTCTCGTTAATCTTCTCAAATCACTCAATCCTTCTCTCGTAATTGCCGAAACGCATATCGACGAATAACCTATGACGGAATAAAGATGAACCAGTCCATCAAGATATTCCAAATCATAGCTATCGCATAAATCTACTTTGTTGAAAACAAGTAATACCGGGACACGGTAAGCTTCGGCAGTAACCAGAAATCGATCGATGAAGATTGTTGTTGTCTCGGGATCTCGAACTGTGATACACAAAGCCGCCTGATCGATATTCGCAGCAAGAATGTGCGAATGCTTCGACAAGTTTGAAGCTCGTCGGATAATATAATTCTTGCGATCTTCTATTTCGGTTATAAATGCGCTTCCTTCCGAATTTTTTTCGAAAATCACGCGATCTCCAACCACTATCGGACTTGTACTGCGAATACCCTTCAGGCGAAAATTACCTTTAGCCCTGCATATAACGTCTTCGCCACCATCGCTACGCACCAGATAGGTATTACCCGTGTTTTTAATCACAATACCTTTCATGGCGCTCATGTACGTAAACTGTCAACAGCAATGGCCGGTCAATGGTAAAAGTGTAACTCGATTTTTTACTCAAGTAGAATCATTTAAACGGTAAGTATTTCTTTCTCTTTGACGGCAAACATATCGTCCACTTTCTTGATGTATTTGTCGTGAAGTTTTTGAAGATCGGCTTCGGCATCTTTTCCAACGTCTTCGGGAAGTCCTTCCTTCACGGCTTTTTTCACCTCTTCAATCGCTTCGCGTCGGGCGTTGCGGATACTTATCTTCGACTCTTCTGCTTCTTGTTTGATTTGCTTGACTAATTGCCTGCGTCGCTCTTCGGTGAGAGGGGGTATTCCGAGTCGAATAACTTCGCCGTTGTTTTCGGGCGTTATGCCTACCTCCGAATCCATAATTGCTTTTTCCACAGTCCGCAGCATGGATTTTTCCCAAGGCTGCACCAAAATCGTTTTGGCATCGGGCGTAGTAATAGTAGCTACGTTAGAAAGAGGGACATTGCTTCCGTAATATTCCACACGAACACCGTCCAGAATGTGAGGATTAGCCCTTCCTGCACGAATCCTGGATAAGGTCTCCTCGAGAAACTCAATCGCCATTTGCATTTTTTCTTCGGCGTCTTTTTTGATGTTGGAAACTTCCATATTCTTCTATTTTAAATGTTTTACCGCAAAAATAGTGAAAATATTTTAAACAATATCACCAAACTCACACATAAACAACCGTCCCGATGGGTTCTCCATCGATAACTTTTTTAAGATTGCCATAAGTGTCCATATCAAATACCACAACCGGCAGATTGTTATCTTTGCACAATGTGGTTGCTGTCAAATCCATCACTTTCAATCCACGAGCATACATCTCGTCAAACGATATTTGGTCGAATTTGACGGCCGAAGGTTCTTTTTCGGGATCAGCCGTATAAACACCGTCCACGCGCGTTCCCTTAAGCATGGCATCGGCTTCGATTTCAATTCCTCGCAACGCCGAAGCCGTGTCGGTTGTAAAAATAGGATTGCCCGTCCCGCCGGCAAGAATGGCAATTTCGCCATTCTGCATGGCTTCGATGGCTTTCCATTTGGTATAAAGTTCGCCGACAGGTTCCATGCGAATCGATGTAAACACTCTGTTATTCTGCCCGATGGAAGTAAGTGCCGAGCTCAACGCCAGGCTATTGATTACCGTTGCCAGCATACCCATCTGATCGCCCTTTATGCGATCAAATCCTTTTTTAGAGCCACTAAGTCCTCTAAAAATATTTCCGCCACCAATCACGATACCGATTTCGACACCTGATTGTGCGACTTCTTTCAACTGTCGGGCATATTCTTCGAGCCGTTTCTCGTCAATTCCCTGTTCTTTGTCTCCGGCCAACGATTCTCCGCTTAGTTTGAGAAGTATTCTGCTATATTTTTTCATTTTCGATTCGATACTGAAAATTTTTCAAATTCATTCATCCAAAAATTTCACCTCTTTAAATGCATATACGCGCTCTTCATCCGTTTCGAAAGTTCTGAGCACGAGATGACCGGTTGGAAGGATACGATCGATTTTTGCCCTAAATTGGCCGTTGGCATCTTCAAACGGATGATATCCGTTGACACGATATAGATCAAGCATATATTCATCATCGATAATCTGCTGTTCTCCGCGCTGCAATTCGCGATATAAAAGAAAAAACTCTCGCATAAATGTGTTGAGAACATATACCCGATCATATTCCGTTCCGGTAATCTGCCTCAACGATACCGGATTGGGTAATTCGGGTGGAAATTCTCGCTGATTAAGATTGATGCCTGCACCGATAATGCTATGCTCGATTTGATCGCCCTGAATATCGCTTTCGATGAGGATTCCTGCAATTTTTTTGTCTTTCCAGTAAATATCATTCGGCCATTTGATTCGTATATCATCGACAAACTGGTCGAGTGTGTTTTTGATTGCGAGTGAAGCCATTTTTGAAATAATAAACTGCTCTTTGGCTGGCACCTGTCGCGGATAAATCAAAAGGCTGAATAGGAGATTGTCTCCTTTGGACGAAATCCACGTGTTGCCCGCCTGACCTCGTCCAACAGTCTGATAATCGGCCATCACTATAGATCCTTCTTCGGGATGCTGTGATTCTACGAGCTCTTTCATATAACTGTTGGTAGAATCGACTTCGTTGAGCCGAACTATGAGTCTATCTTTACTTAGTTGATCCATAATATTCTAATTGCTTTTTTTTGGGTAATTTTTTCACAACTTCTTCCACCGAATGGCAGATCCAGCTTTTCACTTCTGCATCGGGCATTTCTCCGGTTATATAAATGCAATTCCAGTAAGTTTTGTTCATGTGATAAGCCGGCTCAACGCATCGATATTTCTCACGCAGAGCCACTGCTCTACTTGGATCGCATTTGAGCGTAATGCACAACCTGTCGGAATCCAGTGGAATCATTGCAAACATTTTTCCCATCACTTTCATCACCAGCGTTGCGTCGTCGAATGGCAGAGTCGCTTCTGCATCTTTGATTGTCAAACAAAATTCGTACAAATCTTCAACATTCATTTTCTATCCGATCAGAGTAAACAAGCTGCCATCACAGAAAAGGAAGAAATGCATCCTCGATGTGGTCAATTTCAAATTTTCCACCATTCCAAACCACACCAACAATGTCGAACCGTGCAGGTTTGTCAATGGCATGCTCAATCAGGTAATGATCGGCAGCCTCTACCATACGTCGCTGTCTCGCAGTGCCCACAAAATCTTCGGGATTGCCCCACTGCACTGAAGTACGTGTTTTCACCTCCAGAAACACAATAAATGCCTCGTTTTCTGCAACAATATCGATTTCGTATCCGTGAAACGTCCAATTGCGATCGACAATATCATATCCTTTTTCAACCATCAGTCGGGCAGCGGCCTCTTCACCCATTTTGCCAAGCTCGTTGTGTTGCGCCATACGAAATGCTTTAATTTATGCGTAAAAATACAAATTTAAGTCTAATGCGCTTCGTTTTCGTTAAAATTTTTTGTTTTTTTGTATTGGCAAACAACAAATAATGCCTCATCAATAAAATCAATCCTGATAAATGAACAAGTCAGCACATTTCAAATCATCGTCGAACCCAAAACTCCGCACAAAAAAAGCAGAATTTATGTTGAATGACGACGAATATCAATTGATCGATTTTTATTTACGTAAATATAAAATCACCAATCGTTCGCGTTGGTTCCGCGAAACAGTTTTAAATCATATTTTCAAAAATATGGATCAGGATTATCCGACTCTTTTCAGTGAAAACGAGATGAGGCGATAAAAGTAAATATGATTGGCGGGAAAGAATCGATGCTGACGGGTTAGCAAACAACTCTGACGAGAGAGATAACGGTGCTGACCGGAGAGAAAAGCGGAAAAACAGTGGATTAACCCATATTTACGAAATAAAATAACACTAACATCACTACACACAATGATATTGGATGATGAATATTTTATGAGACAAGCTCTCACCGAAGCAAAACTTGCATTCAGCGAAGACGAAATACCCATAGGTGCGGTCATTGTGAATAAAAACCGCATCATTGCGCGTGCACACAATCTTACCGAAACTCTCAACGATGTAACGGCCCATGCCGAAATGCAAGCCATCACCGCAGCTGCTTCGGTGATGGGCGGAAAATATCTCACCGACTGCACTTTGTATGTTACTGTTGAGCCTTGCCCGATGTGTGCCGGAGCTCTGCGCTGGGCACAAATCGCAAAAATAGTGTTCGGCACCTCGGACGAAAAACGCGGCTACCGCACCGTTTCCCCCGGTATGCTCCATCCCCGCACCGAAGTTGTTTCGGGCATTTTGGCCGACGAATGTGCTTCGCTCATGCAATTGTTTTTCGAACAAAAAAGATGAACGGACAAAAGTCTCAACTTCTGCCGTTCGATAGATATAGATAGATGGCGTTGTTGGATTAAAACAGAGACTATATTTTCAGGAAAATTTTCTTTTTATACAAAAAGTAGAGGAACAGCCATCCAATTGTAACATATCCCACTGCATGGACAAATGGCGCCCACATGGCCGGGACAAGATTGCCTATTCCGGCAAAGAAAAATTCGGTAGCGTTGTTCCAACCGATGATGCGATTAGCCAAATAGATGGTGAGCGGATTCATACCTATCACAACAAAAAAAGTAGCCCATTTCCGATATTTCCACACATCGATGATCAGATAAAAAATAGCCAACAGCAACATACTCAAACCTCCAACCCAACAAACGAATGAACTCGACCACAGATTTTTGTTGATAGGGAAAGCCAAATTCCACACCTGCCCCACAATCATCAGCAAAATGGCTGCTATCGTCATGTACATTACTTTCTTCATCGGTTTCACCGAACTCATCAAAAATTCGCCGGTAAGCATTCCCAACAGTCCTGTTGCCACAGCCGAAATGGTAGGCAAAATACCTTCGTTGTCCCCAAGCTCATAGCAACAAAAACGTCCCGGAAGCAACATTCGGTCAATATAGCTCGAAATATTTCCCTTCATGGAATAGTGATCCGGATCGCCAAAATCGGGCGCCTTGAAAATCACAAAAATCAACCAGTAGAAAATCAAAATGCAGACCGTCCAAATCGCACGAGTTCGATGACTTTTCGTATTCATAAAAATGAGAGCTGCAAACATCCAGGCCAATCCTATTCGTCCCAACACACTTGCGTAGCGAAGATGTGCAAAATCTAAACTCAGCCCGTTGTTGTAAAGGATACCTATAAGCACCAGCAGCAATCCGCGCTGAAAAACGTGCCGCGTAAGTGCTTGCCGTCCTCCCTGCGCTGCCATTCGCTTTCGTGCCGAAAAGGGGAAAGAAACTCCGGCAATAAATAGGAACAAAGGAAAAATCATATCGTAGGCATGAAACCCGTGCCATGCCACGTGCGTCATTTGGTCAGCCCACCATTGTAAAACAGGAACTCCCGTGAGCGTACCCAATAAGATGAATACTTCTTCGGCGCCCATTATCCAAAACATATCGAACCCGCGAAGGGCATCCAACGATTTCAATCGCTCGTTTCCGGGCTGTTTTTCAGATTGTTGATTCATGTTTTTTTATTGTTTTTAAGTATTTGCCGTTTTTATGAAACTAACGCCAACGCAACTTCTCTTCTCTCAAAAGATCAATTCATCCATTTTTTCACACATCAGTAAGTCTGCAAATATACGTGAATTGTTTCGAAAAACGGAAAATTTCTGTAATTCAATAACCTTTAAATTCATCTTTGTAAATCGAAAATTCGGCCATTAGCGGCAAACACTCGTATTTTCACAAAAACCACGACGTTTTTTTAATCTTTCTTAAAAGCACCTTTCTTTTTTTCAGTGCAGGTTTGATTATTTGAAACTATTTGTATCTTTGTTACCTGTGTATTGTAACAAAACATTATTTTCACAAACCATTTTCAACAATTTGTAAAACCATGGCTACAACAACTGCAAAACTCTATTCATTCAACTTAAGCAACGCAAAAACCTATCTTCTTGCTTCGTTGTTTGTCGTCGGAAATTTAGTTTTTCCGCAATTAGCGCATCTGGTACCCAATGGCGGCTTTATTCTGCTTCCAATCTACTTTTTCACACTTATTGCTGCCTACAAGTACGGGATTCATGTCGGAATGTTGACAGCGATTCTTTCGCCTATAGCTAACAATCTGATTTTCGGAATGCCACCTTCAGCCGTTTTGCCCATCATCATCATTAAGTCGATTATCTTGGCTATAGCTGCCGGATTGTTAGCCAAACATTTCCGCAAGGTATCATTATTGGGAATTTTTCTTGCTATTTTGTCTTATCAAATCGTCGGTATCGGAATCGAATGGATAATGAACAGTAATCTTTCGGTTGCATTACAGGACATTCGCATCGGATTTCCCGGATTACTGATACAACTTTTTGGAGGATACCTGCTGCTGAAATCGATGCAAAAGATTTAGTCGGATAACACGTTACTGCTAAATCTGAGATGAGCGGAGGAAAATCATTCGATGAAGTCATGCAACGGTTTCGTGAAATAGAATTTCACGAAACGTTTGATATGATTGTTGCCATTGCCAACGGCGGCATTATCCCGGCGGCATTGCTCAATCAGCGGCTGAACATCGACATTCAACTTCTGAAAATAAATTTGCGCGATGTTCAACAAAAACCGCGTTACGACCGTCCAAAACTCGTTTCGCCAATAGATTTCACATTTACGAACAAAACTATTCTCTTGGTGGAAGATCGTGTGAAAACGGGAGCCACATTGAATTATGCGATTGATCTGCTGAAAGATGAAGCCAAGCTGGTAAAAACTTTCGCCGTGAATGGTAAAGCCGATTACTGTCTGTATAACGAAGATTGTTTTAGATTTCCCTGGATTTTGTAAGTATAAAAACCGGCCTGTTTTTTATCCCGGGCGACCCTATTTGCGGAAATCTAAAAAAACGCAACTAATTGACATAATGTGATGAAAGTTCATATTGTTTTTCGTCCTATCCTGCTGATCCTGCAAATAATCACATTGCTGAGTGTGCCTCATTTGTCATTCTCTCAGCAAGTCGCCGATAGCGTCCGATTAGACGAAATCATCGTAACGGGAAACATGTCGAAAGTCAACTTGCAAAATGCACCAATGAGCATTAGCGTAATATCGAAGAATCAAATCGATGCTCACAAGCAACCGTCGCTATTACCTATACTCAGCGAAGAAGTTCCCGGACTGTTTGTCACACAACGTGGAGTGATGGGTTTTGGAGTAGCTTCGGGGGCAGCGGGAGGCATAACCATCCGCGGCATCGGAGGAACACCTACATCCGGAGTTTTGGTTTTGATAGACGGACACCCACAATTCATGGGACTCATGGGACACCCATTGGCCGACACCTATCTTTCTTCATCAACCGAACGCGTGGAAGTGATTAGAGGCCCTGCTTCGATACTTTACGGATCAAATGCTATGGGTGGTGTAGTCAACATCGTTACTCGACAAATGAATCACAACGGCATTCGCAATTCGGTTCAAACAATGTATGGAAGCTACAATACACTTAGTGCAAACATTTCGTCAAATTATCGACAGAACGGTTTTTTTGCCAATGCCGATTTAAGTTATAACCGCACCGGCGGACACCGCCCAAATATGGAGTTCGATCAAACCGGTGGCCAAGCCAAAGCGGGATACGATTTTTCGGATAATTGGCGCGCTTTCGCCAATATTGATCTTTCGAATACGAACGCATCAAATCCGGGAACACTCCAAACTCCCATGGAGGACAACGATGCCGATATTACGCGCGGGATGGCCTCTTTCACCGTGGAGAACAAATATGTCAATACCACCGGTGTCGTGAAAATTTATTATAATTTCGGCGAACACAAAATTAACGATGGCTACGTTGAAGGTGCAGAGCCTAAAACTTACCTGTTTCATTCGAATGACGACATGATGGGATTCGCAATCAGGCAGTCCTATTCGTTTGCGGAAGGAAACCAAACCACGGCGGGATTTGATCTCCAGCGTTTCGGAGGCAAGGCCAGCAATCGTTATATCGACGGAATAACTCCTGACTTCAAAATCGTGGACGTTCGCTTGAATGATATGGCAGGTTATATAGATATTCAACAAGCGGTTTTCGATCAAAAACTTACCTTCAATGGCGGTCTGAGGATCGATCATCATGAAATAAATGGTTCGGAGTGGATACCGCAATTGGGGGCAAGTTATTCGCCATCTTCTTCAACTATTGTTAAAGCAATTGTCAACAAAGGATTTCGCAACCCAACCATTCGCGAAATGTATATGTTCCCTACACAAAATCCCAATTTAAAGCCCGAACGATTAATGAACTACGAAGTCTCGCTACTTCAATCTTTTCCTCGACAGCAACTTTCGTTTGGTCTAAATCTATTTTATATCAGAGGGAGCAATATGATTCAGGTAGATGTAGTTGAAGGAAAACCACTCAACGTAAATTCAGGAAAAGTGGAAAATAAGGGAGTCGAACTCGATATTCACTACGAAGCAAACCGTAACCTGCATTTTTCGGCCAATTACAGTTTGTTGAATATGAAATACAAATTGTTGGCTGCACCCGAGCACAAAATTTATATGAGCGGAAATTTCACAACCGGACGCTGGAATATATCTACAGGCATTCAATATATCGGCAATCTCTACACGAATATTCGGCCCGAAACGAGAAAAAACAGCTTCGTTCTCTGGAATTGTCGAGCACATTATCAAGTGATAAAATGGATGAAGCTATTTGTCAAGGGCGAAAACCTTCTCGATCAATCATACGAAATCAACGACGGATATCCCATGCCGGGAATTACCGCATTCGGAGGAGTTTCAATCGAGATATGATTTTTTCATTTTCAGACAAGACGAATTGAAAAATGGCGCAAAATCCGAATAAAACCGAAAATCGGAAAACTCAGAGTACAAAAAACTTATATAAAAGCATATCTGATAACCAAACAATACAAAAATACGAACAACATGGATAGACGGAATTTTCTTAAAGCAGTAGCTCTGACGGGAGCGGCCTTCACAACAATGAAAGAAGCGGATGCGATGAGTATTCTTACTCAAGGCTTCGAATCGGCCAATGCTGCCACCAAATACGATCTTGTTGCCGTGATTGGTGGCGAACCCGAAGTTATGTTCCGCAAAGCAATCGCAGAATTGGGAGGAATGAAGAACTTCATCAGCCGTGGAGATAAAGTATGTGTTAAGCCCAATATCGGATGGGATCAACCACCCGAAATGGCTGCTGACACCAACCCCAAACTCGTGGCTGAAATCATTAAACAATGTTTTGATGCCGGAGCCAAAGAAGTAACCGTTTTTGACCACACTTGCGACGACTGGCGCAAATGCTACGCCAACAGTGGTATAGAAGCGGCGGCCAAAGCCGCAGGGGCCAAAGTTATGCCGGCACATCAGGAATCGTATTACAAAACTGTTTCGTTGCCTAAGGGCAAAAAACTGAAAACAGCCAAGATACACGAAGCAATCGTTGACAGCGACAAATGGATTAACGTTCCCATTCTGAAAAATCACGGCGGGGCACAAATGACCATTTCGATGAAAAATTACATGGGCATCGTTTGGGATCGAGGATTTTTCCATGCAAACGACCTGCAACAATGCATTGCCGACGCATGTACCTACGAAAAGCGTCCTGTGCTCAACATCGTAGATGCTTATCGATTGATGAAAACAAGTGGTCCCAGAGGCAAATCACCCGCAGATGTGGTACTGTCCAAAGGACAGTTTATTTCTCAAAATATCGTTGCAGCTGACACTGCTGCAGTTAACTTTTTCAATCAAGTACGCGAAATGCCTCTCGAGCGCGTCAAACACATAACCAATGCTCAGGCTCTCGGACTCGGAACAACGAATTTGGACAGTTTGAATATCAGAAGAATTAGGGTTTAAAGATTCCAATTCGAGAAGATTATCTCAAAAAAATCTATCCGACAGTCGATGAAGAAATCTATTTCTAATCGACTGTTGGTGGAAAATCATATATTTTTGGAAATCGAAAAAGATTAATCGTCATGTTGAAGAAAATCAGAGTAACAGCTTCAATCATTCTTTGCTCATTGATAACGTTATATTTTTTGGATTTTGGCGGAATATTACCTCAACAAATGAGCTTTCCGGCCGACATCCAATTCATTCCTGCACTACTCGCTCTCAATATAGCAATCGTTGGAGCACTTGTTGGTTTGACGCTTTTATTTGGACGTATTTATTGTTCGTCCATCTGTCCGATGGGTATCTATCAGGATATGGTTGCGTGGTTATCAAAAAAACTCATACGAAAAAAACGTTACTCCTATAGCAAGGCCAAAACCATTCTCCGATGGAGCATCTTGGGTGCGGTGATCGTTTCGTTTGTTTTTGGATTCACTTTCCTGCTCGGATTGCTCGATCCCTACGGAGCCTATGGTCGAATCGTTACACACCTTTTCCGTCCTGCATATTTGGCCGGAAATAACCTCTTGGCCGAGATTTTTTCGAAATTCGAGAACTATACATTCTACAAAATAAGTATTTACGGGTTAGGAATTTTTTCAACCGTCATCTCCTTGTTAACGCTTATCGGAATCGGATTTTTGGCTTGGCGAAACGGTCGCACATACTGCAATACGGTATGTCCCGTAGGAACTGTTTTGGGATTTATCGGCAAGTTTTCCATATTCAAAATTCAATTCATCGACGAAAACTGCAATTCGTGCGGGTTATGCACCATGAAATGCAAAGCATCGTGCATAAATTCGAAAAACAAACAAGTGGACTACAGCCGCTGCGTTACTTGCTTCAACTGCATCGAAACCTGCAACCGAAACGCACTAAAATTTGCTCCGGTTGGCCCAAAAAGGCAAAAAGTTGCAGAACCATCGATTGCCTACAATTATCAAAAAGGAAATCAAACGGTAGATGACTCGAAACGCAGATTTCTTTCCGCAACCCTCATTACCGGAATTGCAGCAGGAAAACTATTGGCTCAGGAGTCGGCAGGTAAACTACTTCCCAAAAAAGACATCAACCGAGAGACACCCATTGCACCTCCGGGAGCATTGAGTTTCGAACATTTGCAGGACAAATGCATATCGTGTCATCTTTGTATCAGCAAATGCCCTTCTCATGTATTAAAACCGGCTTTTCTCGAATATGGACTATCGGGTATGATGCAACCAAAAATGTATTTCGATCATGGTTTCTGCAATTACGACTGTACGGTTTGCGGAGATGTGTGTCCGACAGGAGCCATCACTAAGCTTGATGTGGATGCAAAGCACCAAACCCAAATGGGTAAAGTGCAATTCATCAAAGAAAATTGCATCGTTTATTACGACGAAACAAATTGTGGCGCATGTTCAGAACATTGTCCCACACAAGCTGTACACATGGTTCCCTACAAGGGTGTTTTAACGATTCCCGAAACCGATCAGAGCATTTGCGTGGGCTGCGGAGGCTGCGAGTATGTATGCCCGGCAATACCATTTAAGGCTATTTTTGTGGAGGGGTTAAATGTGCAGAATAAAGTCGAAGAAAAAAAGGAGAAAACAGAAGAAATCGTCATTGACGATTTTGGGTTTTAACCTCCATAAAAAAGATCAAAAAAAATTAACATGGAGATTATCCTATTGGAATATTTGCCTGAAGACAATTCAGGACGGTTAAATCCGTCAATTTCTCGAGAAAAAGCTTTCGATTTGCTCAGAAAATATAACAGCGAGCCCTTTCACATTCAGCATGCAGAAACAGTTGAGGGCGTGATGCGATATTTTGCACAAACTCTCGGATACGACCGGGAGGTGGATTTCTGGGGCTTGGTCGGATTGCTTCACGATTTGGATTTTGAGCAATTTCCCGAACAACATTGCATCAAAGTACGCGAAATATTGACCGAAGAGGGATTCGATCCTCAAATCATCAGAGCAATTGTATCGCATGCATACGGATTTACACAAACAGACGTCCGCCCTTCGCATCCGATGGAGAAAGTGCTTTACGCTGTCGACGAACTTACAGGTCTGATAGGTGCGGCCATATTGATGCGACCGAGCAAAAGCACACTCGATCTGACTACACAATCGCTCAAGAAAAAATTCAAGGATAAAAAGTTTGCCGCAGGATGTTCGCGAGAAGTTATTTTGCGAGGTGCTCAAGCACTTGGATGGGAATTAGATTATCTGATGGACGAAACGATCAAAGCCATGCAAGAATTGGAAAAAGCTCAATCTTCGTAAACATCAGATCTTATTTGTGAAATTTTCCTTCACGTTCAAAAATTCAATCGTATTTTTTTGACTCATTTGGAAAATTTTCCTTTTCTTTGCAGTAGCAATAAATTATCATTCAACCATTCTTTAAATCATTTGCCTATTGAATTGACATTACGCACATAAACATTTTAAATTTATGAAGTAATGAATTCATTGTTGTCAATGACCGACGAACAATTGGTAGCGTTGTATGCTACGGGTAACAACAGGGCATTTGATATTCTCATCAATCGCTATAAGCAGCCGCTTTATGGATATATCCTGTGTGCAGTACGCAATCGCGAAGTTGCAAATGATCTTTTCCAGGATATGCTTGTCAAGGCTATTACCACCATCAGGCAAGGGCGATATGCCGATTCAGGAAAATTCAAAGCCTGGCTCACACGGATTGCTCACAACCTGATTGTTGATTATTTCAGGCAGGAGCAAGTTGAGAACACTGTCTCGCACGATCGCTACGAAGTTGATCTCTTCAATAATCCGAAATTTTCTGAAGAAACTGTCGAAAGCATGATGGTGAAAAGCCAAACACTTGCCGACGTAAAAAAACTTGTAGGCCACCTTCCCGATTCGCAACGAGAAGTACTCGAAATGCGATATTATCGCGATATGAGTTTCAAGGAAATAGCAGAGTTGACAGGGGTGAGTATCAATACCGCTTTGGGACGAATGCGTTATGCCATACAAAACATGCGTAAAATAGCGGATGATAACAAAATGAGTTTATCTCTGCAATAAAACAAATAGATAACCTCTACTGAAACGCAAAAAGCCGGACTTTTTTATAGTCCGGCTTTTTGCTTATGGGAAGGAGTTCAAAGATTCTTGTACAAGACGAGTGTATATATGAAATGAGAGTAATTTGTTCGCAAGTTTTGTTTCTAAACGATATATTGAAATTATAAAAATTTCAACACCTCATTTTTTCGAGTCGATACTTCAGAAGATGAAAACTTCTTAACGTCTCAAAAACAGTTTCGAGCCTGTTCGTGTTACCCTAAGAAGTAATTTGAATCTCATACGTCAAACTGTAATTGGGTTAACAGTTTTCGTCTGAAATGGAAATTCAACTTGTGAAGCAGAATCTGGTATTCAAGACTCGGTCGCAAAGGTCAGAATAAGTATATCTTTCAACAAGATAACATGATTCATACCATCACGCGACTTAGAAACACGAGAGATAACGGAAAAAACTTTCAACGGAACAACTTTGCAGTTTATCTGCAAAATAACTGACTGGTCGATTTTAGCAGCACAATCATGTTTCACCAAAATGGCTCTCGTTGCAAAAGGATATTTTGCAGGAGAATGGTTTTCGACGGACACACTTGCTCGAACTTGATAATCGATTTATTATAAGAGAGTAAACTCTTTTTTTATCACTCAATTCTTGCAAGTTATGTTCGAAAACCCACATTCCGATCTGTTCCTGTTTACCTGCTACGAAAAAATACTTTTCCGTTCGAATACCCCTCAAGGAATAAACGAGAATTATCGTATAACCAAATCTTTGTTTGAGACCAGATGCGTTAGACATCAGTCCAAACATTCGGACTTCTCCAATTTTTGGTTTTTTAAACTCAAATCCTCATCGATCCTTTCCTGCTGAACAAATTTATCGACGATAACTTGTTGCTCTGTTTTACTATCCCGTCGGTTCGGATAGGAAAAATAAAATAGAGTGATCGCAATCGTCAAAGACTTTTTTCATAATACCCCCTGAACACCGGCCTTATCGATGACAACAAAAATAGGATATTTCCGTTGAAAAAGACTCGAAGCATCTCAAGAATTGTTTTACTCAAGACCGCTTAACTTAAACGGACGGGTGTTCTTTTTTAAATCCTGCACAAAATGTCAATGAACTCCTAAATATTTTGTACTCCTTGTACTTATATTTGTTCGATGTTGGTTCTGCAAATATAATAGACAGGACAACTAAAAAACAAATATTTCGGCAAATAGATATGAACAACTTTTAAACAAGAAATGAACAGATTATCAACATCAGTTTCTGTAAATCTTCATGGGTAAGAAACATCCGGTGTAATTCAAAATAATGACAGATGTATAAACAATAGTGAACTCACTCAAAAGAAATCGACCTCAACCACATGAAAAATGTCTGCATACCAAAAAAGACGTTTTCGGATATGAAAACGTCTTTCGTTGTATAAATCGATTTACTTAGTCAAGTTTCAGAACAGCAAGGAATGCCTTTTGAGGAACCTCCACACTGCCGATTTGCTTCATCCGCTTTTTGCCCTCCTTTTGTTTTTCGAGCAATTTTCGCTTACGCGAAATATCACCACCATAACACTTTGCCGTAACATCCTTGCGGACGGCCTTCACCGTTTCGCGAGCGATAATTTTTGCCCCGATGGCTGCTTGGATGGCTATATCGAATTGTTGGCGGGGAATCAGTTCCTTCAGTTTTTCGCACATCCTTCGTCCGAAAGTCTGTGCGTTATCGATATGCGTCAGTGTGGAAAGGGCGTCTACGGGTTCGCCGTTGAGCAGAATATCGAGTTTCACGAGTTTCGACGGACGAAAATCGTGCATGTGATAGTCGAACGAAGCATAACCTTTAGAAATGCTTTTGAGTTTGTCGTAAAAATCGATCACGATTTCGCCTAATGGCAGATCGAAAATGATTTCGACGCGATCGCCCGAAATATATTCCTGCTTGATCAGAACGCCGCGTTTGCCGAGACAAAGTGTCATGATAGGGCCGATATACGCGGTGTTGGTGATGATGGATGAACGGATAAACGGCTCTTCGATGCGCTCGATAAGTGTGGGATCGGGAAGTCCGGCCGGATTGTGCACCTCCTTCATATTCCCTTTTTTGTCGTAAACTCGGTACGAAACGTTTGGAACGGTGGTGATTACGTCCATGTTGAATTCGCGTTCCAATCGTTCCTGAACGATTTCCATGTGCAACAATCCAAGAAAGCCGCATCTGAAGCCGAAGCCTAATGCCACCGATGATTCGGGCTGAAAGGTAAGCGAGGCATCGTTCAGCTGCAGTTTTTCGAGGGAGGAACGCAGGTTTTCGAAATCTTCCGATTCGATGGGATAAACGCCCGCAAACACCATGGGTTTCACTTCTTCGAAACCGGAAATTGCTTTGTCGCATGGACGTTTGACGTGTGTAATGGTGTCGCCCACTTTTACCTCTTTCGAGGTTTTGATTCCCGAAATGATATAGCCCACATCACCACATTCCACACGATCGCGTGGGAGCATATCGAGTTTGAGCACCCCCACCTCATCGGCTTCGTACTCTTTGCCGGTTGCGACAAATTTCACCAATTCACCTTTACCAATGCTGCCGTTAACGATTTTGAAGTAAGCGATGATTCCACGGAAAGGATTGAAAACCGAATCGAAAATCAGCGCTTGCAAGGGTGCATCGGGATCGCCTGCCGGAGGTGGAACACGACGAACGATTGTTTGAAGAATTTCCTCCACACCCTGTCCGGTTTTTCCGCTTGCGCGGATAATCTCGCTTCGATCGCAGCCCAACAGTTGTACAATCTGATCCTCCACTTCGTCGGGCATGGCACTGTCCAAATCTATCTTGTTGAGAACAGGTATAATTTCCAAATCATGTTCGATGGCCATGTACACATTCGAGATGGTTTGGGCCTGAATGCCCTGCGCCGCATCCACAACGAGCAGAGCACCTTCGCAGGCGGCAATCGAACGCGATACCTCATACGAAAAATCTACGTGTCCCGGAGTGTCTATCAGATTCAGGATGTACTTTTCGCCTTCGAATTCGTACTCCATCTGTATGGCATGGCTCTTGATCGTAATTCCGCGTTCGCGCTCCAGATCCATGTTGTCGAGCACCTGATCCTTCAGATCCTTACTGTCAATCGTGTGCGTATATTCCAGCAAACGATCGGCCAGCGTGCTCTTGCCATGATCGATGTGTGCGATAATGCAGAAGTTGCGTATATTTTTCATTCAGTAGCGTTGCTTTCTGTTTTCTGTCGAAATTAAAGTTGTGAAATCAAAATTCGGCATTGTTGGGTGTACGCGGGAAAGGAATCACATCGCGAATGTTGGTCATTCCTGTTACAAACAGCATCAGACGTTCGAATCCAAGACCGAATCCGGCATGAGGCGCTGTACCGAATTTGCGCGTTTCGATATACCACCAGATCGGCTCGGCATTCATACCCAATTCCTTGACCCGATTCATCAATCTATCGTAGTCGGCTTCGCGTTCGCTTCCACCGATAATTTCGCCGATTTTCGGGAACAGCACATCCATAGCGCGTACTGTCTTGCCGTCATCGTTCTGTTTCATATAGAACGATTTGATTTCTTTGGGATAATCGGTCAGGATGACCGGACATTTAAAATGTTTTTCCACCAGGTAGCGTTCGTGTTCCGACTGCAAATCGGTTCCCCAATGAACGGGAAATTCGAATTTTTCACCCGATTCTTCCAATATCTTGATGCCTTCGGCATAGGTGAGGCGGATAAAGTTGTTGTCAACCACAAAATTCAGACGATCGATCAGTTCGTTATCATACATTTTAGCCAAAAACTCGATGTCTTCCCTGCAATTGTCCAACGCATAACGGATGAGGTATTTCAGAAAATCCTCGGCCAAATCCATATTATCGTTGATGTCGTTGAAGGCTACTTCGGGTTCAATCATCCAAAATTCGGCCAGGTGTCGTGGCGTATTGGAATTTTCGGCACGGAACGTAGGCCCGAAAGTATAGATTGCACCCAAAGCCATAGCTCCCAATTCGCCTTCCAACTGTCCCGAAACGGTGAGATTGGTCTGACGTCCGAAAAAATCCTGCGAATAATCTATTTTTCCATCCTCGGTTCGTGGCGGATTGTTGAGATCGAGCGTAGTTACCTCAAACATGGCGCCGGCACCTTCGGCATCGGAGGCAGTAATAAGTGGCGTATGGAAATAATAAAATCCGCGATCGTTAAAATATTTATGGATGGCATAGGCCATGTGATGACGAATTCTGAAAACTGCACCGAACGTGTTTGTGCGTGGACGCAAATAAGCAATTTCGCGAAGGAACTCGAGGGAATGACCTTTCTTCTGCAATGGATAGGAAGCAGGATCGGCCGTACCGAAAATTTCGATTTCGGCAGCTTGAATTTCCACCAATTGACCTTGTCCCTGCGATTCCACCAACAGTCCGTTCACGTTGATGCATGCACCGGTAGTAATCGGTTTGAGAAACGATTCGCCAAATTTTTCGTTATCGATGACAATTTGTATGTTCTGAATGGTCGATCCGTCGTTTAAAGCGACAAAACTCACGTTTTTGTTTCCTCTGCGGGTTCGCACCCAACCTTTAACGTTTATTTCTTTTCCGAATGTGTTGAGCTTTAGAGCTTCCGAAATCTTTGTCCTTTTTAGTTGTTTCATATCGTGTAATATAGCGTGCCAAGCCCGACTATCACTATCGGGCTTGGCAACAAAAGTTTAATCGAAAATTCCCATACGGAGCATGTTCACTTCTTTTTCTGTCAGGTAGCGCCATTTGCCACGGGCAAGATTTTTCTTGGTTAATCCGGCAAAATATACGCGATCGAGTTTGAGAACATGATAACCGAGCTTCTCGAAAATGCGTCGAACAACCCTGTTTTTTCCGGAATGAATTTCGATACCTACCTGCGAGAGATCTTCTTCCGAAACGTAGCTGATGGCATCGGCATGAATTTCTCCATCCTCGAGTTCGATGCCGTCGGCAATAGCCTGCATGTGCTCCATCGATACCGGTTTGTCGAGCCAAACCTGATAAATCTTACGCTTTTCGTATTTGGGATGTGTTAATTTCGAAGCCAAGTCGCCATCATTTGTGAGCAACAGTACGCCGGTGGTTGAACGGTCGAGGCGTCCGACCGGATAAATTCTTTCGGAGCATGCACTCTTCACCAACTCCATCACCGTTTTGCGATTTTCGGGATCGTCGGTTGTGGTCACAAACCCTTTCGGCTTGTTGAGCAACACATATACCTTGCTTTCGAGTTTCACCGGCTGATCATGAAACATCACTTCATCGGAACGGGTGATTTTGGTTCCAAGTTCGGTAACCACCTGTCCGTTCACTTTCACCACACCTGCCTGTATAAATTCGTCGGCTTCGCGTCGCGAGCATACGCCGGCATTCGCCAAATATTTATTCAGACGAATAGGTGCATTGGGATCGGCGTTTTCCTTATACTTAATTTGTTTGAAGGGTTTTTTCTTTTTCTTGAGAGGAATATTCCCCTGACTCTTGTATTGCCCTTGTGTGGATTGATTGCGGTAACCGCCAGTTCCTGAATAGCGGTTTTGGTTGTTATTATTCGCATAATCGCGACCTGCCGGCTGATTGATTCTTTCGCCGACACGTGGGCGGCGTTTTTTGGCTCCCTCTTCATTTTCGTTGTTGACACCCGAATATCTCGGACGATATTCGTTTGGAGATGGACGAAATCCCCTTTCGCGGCTCGAATAACTGTCATCCGATCCGTCGTTTTGTGTTCTTCTGTCGTTGTAATTTTGTCTGTTAGAAGAAACGTGTCTCTCATTGTTCGCGCTGTTGTAAATTCGTCTTGGGCGCGGTTCTTCGTTGTTGTTTGTCATTTTTTTCTCAAAAATTTTTAAACCTCACGGCGTTATTAATTCTTTTAACCTAAAAACAATAAATCAGCATTATTTGCTGCTGTGATGTGATAAATAACTTTTTCCTTTTTAATATTTAAACTCAAAAAATAATCGGAATTTATCGTTAAATTCCTGTATAATTCTGTGGCGTAATAGCTTTCAATTCATTTTTAATATCTTCCGAAACATTCAATGTATCGATAAATTGCGAAATGCTCTCTTTGGTAATATGTTGGTTTGTACGCGTCAGTTCTTTCAAAGCTTCATAGGGTTTGGGATAGCCTTCTCTCCGTAAAATCGTTTGAATGCCTTCGGCAACAACCGCCCAATTGTTTTCGAGGTCGCGATCGATAGCTTCCCTGTTTAATAACAATTTATTGAGCCCTTTTGTTGTGCTTTTTAGCGCAATTAATCCATAAGCCAGAGGCATGCCGATATTGCGAATAACGGTTGAATCGGTCAGGTCGCGTTGCAGGCGCGACACCGGTAATTTGGCAGCCAGATGTTCGAGCATGGCATTCGCCATTCCCAGATTGCCTTCGGCATTTTCAAAATCGATGGGATTCACTTTGTGAGGCATCGCCGAAGAACCTACTTCGCCTTCCTTGATTTTTTGTTTGAAATATTCCATCGAAATGTATTGCCACATATCCCGACACAAGTCGATAAGAATGGTGTTGATACGCTTGAGAGCATCGCACGAAGCGGCCAATGCATCGTAGTTGGATATTTGTGTGGTAAAGGCTTCACGACTCAAACCCAGTTTTTCGGCCAGAAATTTGTTCGCAAACGCTGACCAGTCGATAGCGGGATAAGCTACGTGATGTGCATTAAAATTGCCCGTTGCTCCTCCAAATTTTCCTTTTGCCGGAATGTGCTTCAATGGCTCTATCTGATTTCGCAGGCGGTAGGCAAAAACCTCGATTTCCTTTCCCAGGCGGGTGGGTGATGCAGGCTGTCCATGCGTATGAGCCAGCATCGGAATATCTTTCCACTCTTCGGCATATTTTTCGAGCAATTGAGCTAAAGCCTCGAGTTGCGGAATGTAAACCTGTTGAAGTGCGTCACGCCACATCATCGGGAAAGCCGTATTGTTGATATCCTGCGAAGTGAGCCCAAAATGAATAAATTCCTTGTAAGCAGAGAGTCCCAGCGTATCGAATTTTTCTTTCAGAAAATATTCTACCGCTTTCACATCGTGATTGGTCGTCTTTTCGATATCCTTGATGCGCCGGGCATCTTTTTCGTCAAAGTTATCGATGATTTCGTGCAATCGGGTCTTATCTCCTTCGTTCATCCCTTGCAATGGAGGCAGGTTCAATTCGTATAGGGCGATAAAGTATTTCACTTCTACCGTTACCCGATATTTGATCAAAGCAAATTCGGAGAAAAAGGACGACAGTTCGTCGGTTTTTTCTCTGTAACGGCCGTCGATGGGAGATATAGCGTTCAGTTCGTTAAGTTTCATCTAAAAAAAGCGCATTAAACGATAAGAAGAAAATCGATTTTCCAAAAATTTCTTCACATAGTAAACGATTTCGAATGACTTTACTTCAATCGTGTTAATCTGTTCGATACAAGTCATTTTTCAAACCACAAAATTAATCATAAATATAGTTTCTGAAAAATTTTACGAAAAATATTTGATTTTTTTTGCATCGAAAAAAAAAACCTCTTATCTTTGCATCGCTTTTCCGGAAAATATGCTCCAAGCGAGGGCAACAAAAGGCAAAGATAAATCGGGCGTTTAGCTCAGCTGGTTCAGAGCATCTGCCTTACAAGCAGAGGGTCGGCGGTTCGAATCCGTCAACGCCCACAAAATGAAGACCAAGCGCTGTAAAGTGTTTGGCTTTTTTATTTTAAAAACATCACATGTATTTCGTTTATATTTTATATTCCAATAAATTGGACAAGTATTACGTGGGTTCTACCGGAAATCCGGAAGATCGATTGAAGCGTCACAACAGCGGTAGAAGCACATATACGAAACCCGGTATTCCGTGGAATCTTGTTTATTTGAAAGAATATCAAACTCGTTCCCAAGCTTACAGTGCGGAACAATACATCAAATCTCGAAAAAGCCGAATTTACATCGAACAACTGATTGAAAATAGTTGAAACAGATCGCTCAGAGCACTCCGATACATCGGAGGGGGCGGCGGTTCGAATTCCGATTCTCGGAATGTCGTTCCTCCATCCGTCAACGCCAACAAGTTATAAATCAGGTACCTATCAACAAAACCGGTAAGTGCTTTTTTGTTTTCCTTTTTTCAATATCACAGATCGAACAATAGATATCATGAACGAGATTATGAATCACCGGCAAAATATGGGTCATCGTGTCAATTTGGGTACCACTAAAATTGGAATCTCGAATTACCAATTAGTGTCTGCCAGAAAACATTTAATTTACACCACCTCAATATATTACAAGAAAATTCCTGTTTAGGAAAAAAGTAAAAAAGTTTTTAAAAGATTTGGTTATATAGAATCAATTAACTAATTTTGAGTTAGTTAATAATTTATAGAAGCGTCCGGGACAGGATAATTCCGGGCATCATTCAAACCCTATTGAACCATGCGGAAAAGATTCGAGCAGCAATTAAAAGTGGGTCAAATACCGATATCACAGATCGAGGTTAACCCCAAGTATGGCAGCGCCTTTCCAAAAGCCTTGCGCTTAAAGACTGACAGTTTCGTTGCGGAAAGCGACTTTCATTTCCGACGGACTATAACCTGTTGTGGGACAGCGGCCGGAAATGCATGGACATTTTGGGGAAATTCATCAAAAAATACGAGCACGTAACCGGTTGGCGCAAGATCGGCTTTTGGTACAGAAGCCTGAAAAGCGAGATGCGGACATTGGGTCAGGTCGGTAAATCGGGGGGTAAGGGCAAAGAAGAACGGTTACTGCAGGCAGCAACCGATTATCTTGATACAGCACGCCTGTTTTTGAGTAAGCTAAAGAAAGAGAAACCGAACCTTCCCTTGAGGAATACACGTGATTTTGTGTTACAACCGGAACCGGAGTATTATCAAACCGGGAAAAGCTATTTTCCGTTTTAGAGACTTATACCGAATGGATCACCAAAGGCAAACAAAACCCGTGGGTGGAACCGGGAAAGAATTTTCAGGTAACAACCGACCAATTTCATTTGATTGTTGATTACAAGATCATGGAACGCGAGGTTGATAAATCGTGCGTTATTCCATTGGCAGACAGAGTTCTTCCAAGATTCAAGGTGGGAAGTTGAAGTTTCGACAAGGGGTTTTATAGCAAGGATAATAAAGCGCTTTTAGCTGTTTATCCCTCATTTGGTTATGCAAAAAAAGGGAAAGCTCAATCAAAAAGAGCAGGAACAAGAGAGCGAAAGGGCCTTTAAAAAAACACGCAATCAACACAGTGCGATCGAGTCGAACATCAACAAATTGGAACATAGAGGATTATACCGGCGTCCCGACAAGGGTTATGCCCACTTCAAACGATATGTGGGTTTGGGTGTATGCGCCTACAACCTGCATCGTATTGGGGCAGAGCTGATGCGACAAGCCAGGAAAGAACGACTTAAACAGACTGTTTAAAAGCTAAAGCGTTCACAATCTGAATGTTTCACTAGTAGAGGAGAGAAGTACGCTTTATCGCGAACAAAATCACATTTACCGACAGCTTTACGCTTCATTTTTTTTGAAAAATGTCTGCCATTTTGATGATTCCGAGAGAAAGTGAATAAAATGAGTTCACTTCAAAACTTGATTTTTTTTAAAATAGAGCGTTTTCTTGCTGACTATAGCTAATGGTTGGCGACTATAAACCCCCATAGTGGACTCTCCCCACTAAGTTAATTGCCATGCACGGCACACCAAAAGAGAGGGTAAAATCGCATTGCGAAATTTACCCTCTCTTTTGCATACATTTTCATGAACCGATTAAAGTCTCTGGCTTCCTAAAGAAGAATTATATTTCAGTTAATTTGATATTTAAGGAATTGATTTTAAATACCAACCACATAAGTTACCATTTTATTAAGAAAATCTTCTTCAATATCCTTCATTCTGAACTATACTCCCTCCGGATTTGTCTATTTCCCTTTGAGGAATAGGATACAGGTAATGCACACTTTGAAACCCCCTGGCGCCTAATACTTCTTCTGCAATACCCCAGCGTTTAAGGTCCCGAAAACGGTGAGATTCAAATCCCAGTTCAACTCTTCTTTCGTGAATCAACCAGTTTGAAATAACAGATATATTTGATTCATTGATATCTCTGTCGGGCAATGTTCCGGCTGGAGGCTGAGTTCCGTCAGCGGCCATCGAGTTTCTGGCTCTCTGGCGAACCCGGTTGATAATATCAATGGCAGCTTGTAGTTTTTCGGTTTTTAACAACGCTTCTGATTTCCACAAGAGGACATCGGCATAACGAATGTAAATCCTGTTACTAGGTGCATCGTCATCCCCTTTAAACTCTCCATTAAGCGTTCCCAAAATTTTATTTATGTTTCTTAATTCAACATCTACAGTATAGAGTAACCTTGGATCATTATCCTCAAAAGCGGCAATAAACGATGCCTCAGGAGCCACGAACCCCCACCCCAGCAGAGCACATAGGCCATTTCCTTTTCTTGGAGTCTGGGCTGATTCGTGATTATAGCAAAAAATCACTTCTTGCTCCTGAAATTGTTTATTCACATTAAAGCTATCGAAGTAATTGTCGTTTAAGTTATAATACCCGCTGTTTTCAAGTTCCTCTACAAGCGTAATAACATCCTGCCATCTTTCGTTAAATAACGCCACTTTCGCCTGAAGGGCTATCACCGCTCCCTTTGAAACACGCCATTTCTCTTGTGGATGAGAATATTTACCATCGGGCAAAAGTGCCTTAGCACTGGTTAAGTCCTTATCAATCTGTGTCCAGACCTCTTCGGCTGTTGCTCTTACGGCGACTTCATATGCCTCTTCAAATGAAGTCAACGGTTTTAACAACAAGGGAACTCCTCCGAAATTCGTAACCAAATCAAAATAGTAAAATGCCCTTAAAAAGTACACTTCACCTAAAAGCCTGTTTTGCTCGGTTGTATTGAAGTTAAGCTTAGCCATCATCTCTTCATTGGTTAAATAATCGATAGCCGTATTAACCCTTGATATTCCCTCATAATTGTATGCCCACTGCCCATTGAATCCGCCATTTGAAGCGATAAAACTAAAATTGTTTAACTCATCCATCCAAGCCTGGTCTCCATCGGGATTCCATTTTTTCTGCGCATCATCCGAGGCAATATCCTGAAGGATAAAATCGCCTCTGGTAACCGTTCCGTCACTCCATGCCCATTCCCCGATTATATTCAACGTGCTCGAAAGCAGTTGATAAGATGAACTTACAGCGTATTGCACAGTGGTAGTCGTTGGCTGCATATCAACCTGATCGGGCGTCAACAGGCCTATCGGGTCTTTCGACAGATAGCCTTCGCATCCTGACAAAAGAAATATCCCAATTATCAATAAAAATAGATTCTTATTACATTTCATCATTCAAAAGATTTAAGTTGTTTAAAAAGAGAGATTAATTCCTGCAATAAAATATCTTGACTGAGGGTAAGTTCCCATATCAATCAGATCCGTAGATTCGGGATCGAGTCCCGTATACCCGGTCAATGTAAAAAGGTTTTGACCTGATATATATATTCTTACATTATCCATTCCTATTCTTTTCATGTTTTTGAAAGAATATCCGATTTCGATATTTTTCAACCTGAAATAAGAGGCATCTTCCACAAAAATGCTCGATATCCTACTGCTACCATTATCGGTAAAACTCACGCGGGGAACTGTATTGGTTGACCCCTCTCCATCCCATGCTTTCAAAATATTCGTGGTGTAATTAAACGGGCGCGTGTCATAATCTACTATTTTTTTGGCTTCGTTGTATCGGTCCACGCTTCCCACACCCTGAAAAAGGATAGCTATATCAAAATTTTTATACGACCCGGAGAGATTTAATCCGTATAGCAACCCGGGGTTAGGATCGCCGATGAAATCCCTGTCGTTGTCGTCAATTTTCCCATCTTCATTTAAATCTTTGAACCGGATATCACCGGGTAGTGCTGTCGGGTTTGTTGTGTTATGCAAATGGGTACTAATCTCGTTTGTATTTTGATATATTCCTTCAAAAACATAACCGTAATAGGCATTGAGCGGTTGTCCGGGTTCCGTTCTTGTGACTGAACCAACCAAACTGGGAAGATTCGGATGCAGTTTCTCCACCTTATTTTTCACGGTGGACAAGTTGGCATTGATGTTGTATTTAAAAGCACTTTCGGAATTGCGCAACGTGATGCCAAATTCCCAACCCCGGTTGCTGACTTCGCCAGCGTTTACGATTGTCGGCTCCACATCGCCCACGATACTCGGAAGACCTATCGGCAACAGGATGTCAGTTGTATATTTCTGAAAATAATCTACCGTAAAATATAACCTGTTTCTGAAGATACCTGCATCCAGTCCTATGTTATACTGCGTGGTAGTTTCCCACTTTAAATCAGGATTTCCATACCGTGATATAAGATATTTGTCTCCATCTTTTTTTATCAACGTGAGATAAGCGTAATTGGCAATTTCCTGATTTCCCAACTGTCCAACACTCGCCCGTAATTTCAAGTCGGAAAGCCACTCCTGTTTTTTTAGAAAATTTTCTTCCGATAGCTTCCAGCCGACTGAAAGTGAAGGGAAATATCCCCACCTGTTCTTTTCTGCAAAACGGGAAGAAGCATCTGCCCGGAAGTTTGCCGTGAGCATATACCTCATATCATATACATAAGTTAACGAAGTAAAGTAGGACATCAATGCCCATTCGGAACCACTACCTCCATTCCACAAATCCTGTTCGGTACTTCCAAAGTCAATATATCTGAACTTCTCGGTATCATACTCGTATCTTCTTCTTGAGGCATTTATTCCTGAACCGTAATTGGTTATAAATTCACTGCCGGCTAAAGCACTTAAAGAGTGAAGATTAAACTGCTTGTCGTAACTTAATGTATTGTTCCAGGTAAAAGTTAACTCTTCGCCCCTGTATTCATCTAATCCATTGGGCCTGTTTTGGCGTCCTAAACCGCGATCGATCTGACTTCCGGCGCCGTCATCATCCCCGAAATTGGCATAAAAAGCTTTATCGTGCAGGTAGTTTAAGTCGATACCTGCATTGGTTCGGAAAGTCAGCTCTTTTTCAGGCAAGAAAGAGATTTCCCCGAAAATATTGCCAAATGTTTTGAAATGTGAGCGGGTGTCGTCGGTGAAATAAGCCAATGCAATTGGGTTTTGTGTCCATTCATACTTATCGCTTTCCCAGCCTCCTGTATCTCTGTTATTATGTTTATAAAACGGAAGATCAGTGAAAGGATCTCTTTCCGAATAGGTGGGGTCGTCGGGCGATTTAAACACTGAAATAATGGGTGGACGCAGCATTGCGTGCCTTATGATTCCGGGCGCATCGCCTTTTGACGACAGTTTATCCTGAATGGCGTAGGAAAGTTGCATGTTGGTTCCTATTTTTATTCTTTCCGTCAGATTGGCATTGATATTCGTACGGAAATTAAATCGGCTGTATTTATCGTTATCATACACAACAATACCGTCTTGGGTAACATATCCCACGGAAAGTAAGTACTGTAATTTATCGCTGCCTCCACTTGCCGTCATCTGGATATTCTGAGTATATCCCGGTTCAAAAAGTTCATCCAACCAGTCCGTATCGGCAAAATCGCTTCGTCCTTTGTCTCCCGTATATGGATTGGTGCCTGAATACCCGGCATTATTCCACGCTTTTTCCACCACATTCATATACTGTTCCGAGTTAAGCATTTTTGGAAGATTTGTGGCATTATGTATACCTCCATAGTAATTTATCTCGAAACTTGTTTTTCCTGCCACACCATTTTTTGTGGTAATGACAATTACTCCCGCCGAGGCTCTCGATCCGTAGATAGCAGCGGCAGAAGCATCTTTCAATACGGTCATTGATTCGATATCGGAAGGGTTAATAAACGCCAGTTCCCGAGTAGGGACTCCATCCACGATATATAGCGGATTATTGTTCCCGATGGTACCCTCTCCCCTGATCCGGATATTTATCTCATCACCGGGGGCGCCGGTACTTTGGGTCACCTGAACACCTGCCACCTGTCCTTGAAGCGCCTGTCTCACATCTGCTACGCGGCGTCGCTCCATATCGTCAACGTTGACAGGAGCCACCGCCCCGGTAAGAGTTGATTTTTTTTGCGCAGAGTAGCCAACGACGACTAACTCATCCATCAGTTGGGTTTGTGGCTGGAGGTTTATCTCCAACACCGTTTGATTGGTTATAACAACTTCCTGGTTAGAATATCCCACATATGATATTCTAAGGGTATTATTTACTGGAACTGCTATTTCAAAGTTCCCATTGATGTCGGTAACAGTACCTGCTCCAGTTTCTACAACAAGTACGGTTACTCCAATCAATTCTTCATTGGATAGGGCATCTTTAACAGAACCCCTGACATTGATAGTCGTTTGAGCATGCAATCCTAAAGCAGCACAAACCACTATTACAAAAAATAATGCTTTCTTCATGTTTTACAAAAGTTAAGTTATTTATACGATATGATTTTTTTATCAATCAAAAGCTTATTGTTCACTTTTTCTATTTCTACGCCTGACGGCAACTCAACGATAACACGAGCTTGATCGGCTGGCATCTCTATTTCCACACTGTCCTTAACCAACCTGGCTAAATAAGTCTTTGAAACAATATCAAAAAGGTCGGTTCCCTCTTTCACGGGTGTGTACTCCACTTTCACAGATTCGTTATACGGATTGTATAACAAAAAAGTGGGATAGGTTCTATCTGAATAAAAGTCTGTAACGTTACAGTTAAGTTTAAGTACTTTTTCAACATTGGTTTTTTCTATCATGGCCCCGAATATGCCAACGGGGGCCGTACTGTAGAGACTGAACATTGATTCTTTTGGATTGTCTTTGTGCCACTTTGGCCCGTCTCCGATAGCGACGGGATGCACTCCCTTCAACCGTGGGCTCTGCAAGTCGTCTGCGTAACGCAGTCCTTCGTAAGCAACAATGGAATTCGTATAATCCTGCATACCCGGTAGCCATTGGTTCTCATCAGGTATTTTATCGGGGAAAAAAAGTCGTGCAGCATTCACGTTATTCAACATCCATTTGCCCATAGCCCTCGCAAATGCAGGTTCATATTTTACCATCGGCACAAGAGGCATGGACATTTTTATACTGTTCATCAGGAACGCATACCCACCACCGTCAGTAATGCTCCCTTGCAAACCGCTGACATCATATTTCCCCCATTTATCTACAATAATTCCCCATCCTGTGCGTCCGGTTTCGCTTTTTGTGCCTTCAAAAACCCAATCAAGCATCTTTGCCACATCGTAATTGGTTCCTTCTTCGGCATTTAAGCGGGCTGCAGTATAGATACCCATGGGCAGCAGCACTTCATAGAAGCGGCCTTCAGTTTGATTATTTAACGCCTCGATCGCCGATTTTGACCGCTCCAGGTAACGCTCATCCCCAAACTGTTTGTATGCTGCATACAGCACATAACCATGTCCTCCGGCAGCATCTTGTTGCATAGGGATGTCGTTTATCATCCCCTTCATTTGGGCATAATCAAAGTAGGAGTAATCGTAATTGCCGTTTAACACCGAATCGGCTTTATAAAACTGTTCTGCAATTGTGTGCTGAATGTTTTTGGCATTCTCAACACCCGGAAAAACATCACAGATATTATAAAACAATACATTCGGGAAAACATCATACCACCAGTCTCTCCCGTAGCCGCCGCCTAAAAGAGCTACATCGGGGGTTGTGTTATTCATCATTATATTCCACCCGTTGTCTGTATTAAAATAGTTTTGGATCATTTTCACAAAGTTGTGCCCATTCTGATTGGTTTTGTCAATTCCTATCAATCCCGCACCCAATATAGCCGCTAAGGAATTGAGGCTTTCATGAAATTCGCCGTTGTTCACCTCTGCTCCCTGACGCACATCATGTATCGCAGTATATAACCCGAATGTTTGCTGCGGCAAATTGCGTTGATTATTATCCAGCCAAATCATCGGTCCGGCCGGTAGTTTTGAGTCAAAATCAAAAACATACTCATCAAACTGCCTTGCTTTTTCTTTCCAATCAAGTAAATCGTATGGTTGTGGCAGGTTGGGCATAAGCTCTACCCTATTGATATTAATTTGCGCAACAGGGGTTCCGTACTCGGCTTTCGGTTTATTGCACGAAAACGAGGAAGCAATGCAAACAAGTGTTAATAAATTTAAATTAAATATCAATTTCATGTGTTTATATTTTATATTTTACATCCTTTGAAAATCTTAGCCGAAGGCAATTCACTATAACCATGTTTTTGTTTGTAAATGATTTACATACTCGTTCCATAATATCATTTCCTCTATAAATTCTTATTGATTTTTATCAAGCGCCGGTATAAAAACTAAGTTCAACTTAGAAGTGCGAATTTCCTCATATAAATTTGTTATATTTAGTATCTATATCGTTGATGATATTTTTGGCAAGCGGCAGCGATAATAATTGGATGCCCCCCACAATTACCAACGCGTATTTCAAGGCGAAATCTTCCGATATCCAATAAGCCAGCGATATAAATAATCCCATTCCAAAAGCACGGCCAATAAACAATCCTATCTCATGACTAAGTATATAGGCATATTCATTTCTATTTTCAATTGCTTTCACGGTATCAATGGTTTTCATCATAGTTGGAAAATAAGCCAAGTCGTGCAGGGGTTGAAACAACACTTTGCACAACACGAAAACAATAACACCAATGGCAGAAAAAAGAACGGCGTTAAACAGTGTGCCCAGAAAAAAGACAAACAGTCCAAGCCCAAAGATTGCTATCCGGTGTTTGGGTTTGGCAATCCGCCCTAACGTGTAAACTAGGATTGCCGTAACCAATCCGCCAACACCTTGTATCAATCCCAAAGACCCTTCATTACCGACAAAACGCATAACCAATATGGCCGGCGCTGTCACCAAAAAGCCCTGCACCATCCCTTTGAGCCCAGCAAGAGCCAAAAGTTTTTGCCAAAGCACATGAAAACGGGTATAAAAAAACTTTTTTTGTACCGGGTTGTCAAAATTGCCTTTCGACAAAGCAATTACGGCAGCTATCGCGATTAGCAAGCTGAACACGGTAATGATTTGATAGCCGTTATTCACATCCAACACCTTTCCAAGAAAATTAAGCCTGTCTACCGATGCCAAAAAGGTTCCCACGATTAACGGGATAGTAATACTCCACAGCGAGAAAAAGAATGACTCCAACCCAAAAAAGTAGTTCCGGTTTTCATCATTTGTTGAATTTAGTGTGAGTAGGTAACGGTTAGTCCAGAAAAATCCGGTAGATGCACCCAGTATAAATCCGGATAGTCCCAGTTCCACAATTCCTATGGCACGTACAAACATCATTGCCATTAATATGAATGCCGATAACAAAATACCAAAAGCATAAAGCTTTGATGCGCTGAACTTTTTCAACAAAAATCCGTTAAGCACCGATGTAACTAGTACCCCGAGGTACATGCATAGCTGGTAGATTGCCACATAAGCAGGACTGCCCGTGTTGCGCATGATATAGGCCCCCACGAAAATTTCGATGATGGGCAATATAAGAGCATACAACATGTTTGTTATAAGCAGCGTTCTTATATTTACTGATTGAGAGCGGAAAAACCTATACTCTTCCAAGATGCTTTTTGCCATATTATTAATTTAAAATGAGTTTAGTATTTCCCGGATTGAAAATTCAGCTCCGCAAATAACCTCGTCACTTGCACCATAGAATATTTTAATGGCATCATTTTCTACATAATGGCCATTCGTAAAGACAACATTTCCGAAAAATCCGGTTTTTTCATACGGGGCAACAGGCTCCATAATCGGCTCTATGCTCCTTGCCAACACTTTCGACGGGTCGTTCAAGTCCAATAACAAGGCACCCAAACAATACCGATGTTCGGCATTTGCGCCGTGGTATATTTCAAGCCATCCTTCCGGTGTTTTAATTGGTGGGCCTCCTGCACCCACCCGGGCCGAATCCCAGCCATTCTGACGGGTAACAGCAATGCATTTGTGATTTCCCCAATGCTCCCGGTCTGGTGATTCAGCCAGCCAAATATAATTTCCGCCCAACTCTGGGCTGCTTGGACGATGTAGGGCGTAATATTTCCCGTTTATCTTCTCTTCAAAAATAGCGCAATCTTTATTGTGTGGGGGAAATATCATTCCCTTACGATCATAAGTTTTAAAATCATTTGTGATAATCAGCCCAACGCCTACCGCCACGGGTGATACCATTGTATAGGTAAGAAAAAAACCATCATCAAGTGTCGCCACGCGACAATCTTCGATGCCAAATGATTCCAGGGCTCCCTCGCCAAATATAGGCGAATAAGCAGGATCTTCACGGAAATGTACACCGTCGTCACTAACAACAAGACGCAAATACGATAAAGTAGTAAGATAATTTTGTCCTTTGTATTTTATCACCCGGGGATCTGAGGCATCTAACTGAGGATCATCTTTGTCAAAAACAAGTATCTCTATTTTTCCACTTTCATTATAGACGGGAAAACTTATCTTTCCTTTTATCTGCTTTGGGCGTTCTGCCACACGCAATAAAAGCCAGGTCTTGCCATTCATTCTGAATACTCCGGGATTGAGTAAACATGTTATTTCCATTCCTTCTATTCCCGGCTCTAAATCCATAGGACGTAACAATGGGTTTTCATTGAAGCGTTTTGCAATATCCATGATATAAATGTTTTTAATGAAATTCGATCAAAATTAATTGATTCAAGACAAACAGAGGTATCCTAAACGTTCAAAATAGTATACTTTTCTTTCAATATAAAAAATATACTCTTTTATAAGGGAAAGTATACCTCTTAGAGATAAGAACAGCCTAAATTAAATAATGTCTGCCAGAAAACATTTAATTTACACCACCTCAATATATTACAAGAAAATTCCTGTTTAGGAAAAAAGTAAAAAAGTTTTTAAAAGATTTGGTTATATAGAATCAATTAACTAATTTTGAGTTAGTTAATAATTTATAGAAGCGTCCGGGACAGGATAATTCCGGGCATCATTCAAACCCTATTGAACCATGCGGAAAAGATTCGAGCAGCAATTAAAAGTGGGTCAAATACCGATATCACAGATCGAGGTTAACCCCAAGTATGGCAGCGCCTTTCCAAAAGCCTTGCGCTTAAAGACTGACAGTTTCGTTGCGGAAAGCGACTTTCATTTCCGACGGACTATAACCTGTTGTGGGACAGCGGCCGGAAATGCATGGACATTTTGGGGAAATTCATCAAAAAATACGAGCACGTAACCGGTTGGCGCAAGATCGGCTTTTGGTACAGAAGCCTGAAAAGCGAGATGCGGACATTGGGTCAGGTCGGTAAATCGGGGGGTAAGGGCAAAGAAGAACGGTTACTGCAGGCAGCAACCGATTATCTTGATACAGCACGCCTGTTTTTGAGTAAGCTAAAGAAAGAGAAACCGAACCTTCCCTTGAGGAATACACGTGATTTTGTGTTACAACCGGAACCGGAGTATTATCAAACCGGGAAAAGCTATTTTCCGTTTTAGAGACTTATACCGAATGGATCACCAAAGGCAAACAAAACCCGTGGGTGGAACCGGGAAAGAATTTTCAGGTAACAACCGACCAATTTCATTTGATTGTTGATTACAAGATCATGGAACGCGAGGTTGATAAATCGTGCGTTATTCCATTGGCAGACAGAGTTCTTCCAAGATTCAAGGTGGGAAGTTGAAGTTTCGACAAGGGGTTTTATAGCAAGGATAATAAAGCGCTTTTAGCTGTTTATCCCTCATTTGGTTATGCAAAAAAAGGGAAAGCTCAATCAAAAAGAGCAGGAACAAGAGAGCGAAAGGGCCTTTAAAAAAACACGCAATCAACACAGTGCGATCGAGTCGAACATCAACAAATTGGAACATAGAGGATTATACCGGCGTCCCGACAAGGGTTATGCCCACTTCAAACGATATGTGGGTTTGGGTGTATGCGCCTACAACCTGCATCGTATTGGGGCAGAGCTGATGCGACAAGCCAGGAAAGAACGACTTAAACAGACTGTTTAAAAGCTAAAGCGTTCACAATCTGAATGTTTCACTAGTAGAGGAGAGAAGTACGCTTTATCGCGAACAAAATCACATTTACCGACAGCTTTACGCTTCATTTTTTTTGAAAAATGTCTGCCATTTTGATGATTCCGAGAGAAAGTGAATAAAATGAGTTCACTTCAAAACTTGATTTTTTTTAAAATAGAGCGTTTTCTTGCTGACTATATATATTTTATTGTAAACAGATATTTTGATAATACAAAAAAGATGAGTCTGCTCCGAAAACCCCGAAACCTGATTTTGATGGTTTACAAGTCACTGAAAATCAAGGTTTGTTTTGAAACACTTTTAGCAAAAAGACTTTTCGGAGGGATTAAGAGATGTTTAATTTGCTGACTCTCTGAATTCTTTTGGGGTTTTGTTCTGTTTTTTAAGAAATTCCCTGTAAAAATAGGCCTTGTTATTGAATCCGGATTCATACATAATTTCCTGAACGGTTTTATTTGTGGTTTTAAGAAGTTTTTCAGCGTATTTAAGCCGGATTGAACGAATAAATTCAGTAGGCGTTTTTTTTGTTATCTCTTTTATCTTGCGATAAAGTTGCATCTTGCTGATAGCCGTTTCATTTGCAATGAAATCTATCGTGAGTTCTTCATTATCTATATTATCATAGATGACTTTTGTAATGTTTAAGATGATATCTTTGTCTTCCTTGTGAATAAAGGAACCTTCGTATTGTTCAAGCGCAGAGGAAGGAGAATTACCGTATTCTTCCAATACGTTTTTTTTATGAAGCAAATTTTTTACAATTACTTCTAAATGGCGAAAATTAAAAGGTTTGTTTATATAAGCATCGGCACCCACTTCGTACCCCTCAATCTGACTTTCGACGGAGCTTTTTGAAGATAAAAGTATGATTGGGATATGGCTGGTTATTTTCTGCGTTTTCATTATTTTAACAAATTCAACCCCATTCATTTTTGGCATGATAATGTCGCTGATAACCAATATTGGATGTTGTCTGTTTACAACCTGTAATGCTTCTATCCCGTTGGAAGCTTCTATAATATTGTAATCAGAAATTAAAAGATCTTTTATCATTGAACGGATTTCCTGATCATCCTCCACAATCAGAATAAATGCGTCGCCTGGAATACATTTTTTTTCTTCCGGATTGCCTTTTTTCTCCAGTGAATTAATTTCGAATGATTTATCCAGTTTTAATTGTGAAAAACCAGATTCCTGATGCCTCTCTTCAGATTGTACAGATGTCAATTCCAAACTGGGAATATATACTTCAAACAAAGTATATGTTTCTCCGTCACTTTTAACCCGGATGTCTCCTTTCAGGGTATTTACGATACTTTTACATAATGCCAGTCCAATACCATGCCGGGGATAGTCACCCATGGAAGCTTGTCTTTCCAGACGGTTAAGGACCTCGAATCTGTCGAATAAAATGTCATAATATTCTGATTTTATTCCGATGCCAGTATTTTTGATTGAAATTGATAAAACTTCATTTGTGGCACCAACGATTATTTCAATATGCTCATCTTCGGGAGTGTATTTTACAGCATTCGATAACAAATTGAAAATGATTTTTTCGAGACTACTTCTGTCTGTTCTCCAGATTATATTTTCATCAGGTGTGAAAGTAACCTTATAATCAATCTTTTTTTGCTCTAAGAACTCCATAAAGTTGTCAATCACGTATTTCAGCAACTCAGGAATATCTACCAGTTCAATTTTCAACTTCAGATGTCCGGTTTCGGCTTTTCTGAATTCTACAAGCTGTTCTATCAGATTCTGCATCCTTTCCGAATTTGATTTTATTACCTGCAGGTATTTTTTAGTATAGCTGTCCGTTTCTTTTTCCTTCAACAATTTATCACAAGGGCCATAGATAAGTGTCAAAGAGTTGGAAAATTCGTGTGCTATATTGGTGAAAAAACGGAGTTTTCCCTCATGGATTTCTTCTGCTTTTTGAGACTCCAACTCTTTCATCTTTACATCGTTTTTAAGCTTTAGGCGGTACAATACCATTTTCCTTATAATTGCTAGGAGACTTAAGAAAGAAACAAAGTAAAGGAAATATGCCAGATTGCTTTTCCACCATGGAGGAGTCATTTCAATGGGTAGGCTGTAGAGAGTTTTACTCCATATCTTATTTGCATTGCTTGCTTTGACTTTAAGTACATACTTTCCTCTTGGTAAATTGGTGAATACCACTGCATTTGAGGTTCCCAGGTTAACCCAGTCATCGTGGAATCCTTCAAGCATATATGCTATTTCACATTTGGATGGAGCAATGTAATCAATGGGGATGAAGCGGAAGCTGAAAGATTTGTGTTTGTGTGATAAAGTAAGAACTTTAAGGGCGTCTTTTTGTACTAAATAATCGGACAAATCAGTCTCTGTATTATCAACATAAAATGCATCCAGCCAAAGGCCGGGTATATATTCATTTTGAATAATTTCAAGAGGGTTGAATTCATTGAATCCATTAATGCCCCCAAAATAAAAGAAAGAGGAATATGGGCTTGAGTAATATGACCCGTCTGAGAACTCATTGTCTTGTAATCCGTCATTTGCAAAGTATGAAATAATGTGGTAGAAATCTTCATCATTTTTGTCCGGAATAAGTTTTGCCAGCCCATGATTGGTGCTTACCCACAAATTATTGTTTTTGTCTTCTAAAATACCGTGAATGGTATTGTTAGGCATCCCGTTTTTCTCACTAAAATTAAAGACTGCAGGCTGTTCTTTATTTCTCCAAGTCAGCTTGCTAAGCCCCATACTTGTACCGACCCATAAACTTCCTTTATTATCTTTATGCATACATAGTACGTCGTCGCTACCATAGCTGTTGCCGGAAAATTTGAATATTCGAAAAGTTTCGTCAATGATGTTAAATCTGTTTACTCCCCCTCCTCGTGTACCTATCCATAAGTGAGCACTGTCTTCTTTTATGATTGAATATACAATGTTATTGCTCAAGGAAGATCTATCTTCATTGAAAATAAATTGTTTGTAATCGACAACTCGATAAGGAGTTGTCGTCAGATCTATCTTCAGTTTGTACATGCCAGAACCACTTGTCCCTACCCATAAGATATTGTCACCGTCCGGTAAAATGGCATAGATAGATGAAAGGGTTAAGTTATCAGGAATATTCAAGCTGCGAATATTTTTCGTTTTCTTATCATAATAATTGATTCCGTTCCCATCTGTTCCAATCCAGTACTCATTCTTGAACCCTTTTACTATTTTATAAACAGAGTTGCTTAATAACCCACTCTCCATGTTGAATCTGTTGCTGAGTTTTAATTCTCCAGTTGCCGGATCTCTTGTAAAGTTATAAATGCCTGATCCCTTAGTGCCGACCCAAAGAGTCCGGCTTTCGTCCTCAAAAAAAGTTCTTACGGCAGAATTGCCAAAATTAGAGATGTTTTCTGATGTGTAGGCTCTAAATTTTTCATCGGAAGGAACAATTTTATATACTCCTTTCATATCGGTGCCTATCCATATAATATTTTGAGTGCCGTTATATACGCTCAAAACAGGCGCATTTTCTAATACAGGGATAATCCCCGACTTGAAGTCATACAGGTACAATCCCTTGTTTGTTCCTATAAAAATTGATCCTTTGTTACATCCGATATCGTTTATATTTCCTATCCCGTCATTGATAGGGAGCAAATTGAGTTTATTCTGAAGTTTATCGTAACTGTAAGTTTTATAATCGGATGTTTGAAAAAGTATACTACCTGATTTAAGATTAAAAAGATTCTCAATCTCTCCCAATGGAAATTGGGCTATATTTCCTAAAGTAAAATAGTTTTCTTTTTTTTGCAGTGTTGCTGTAAACAGTGATTTCTCTTTTGTTAATATCCATAAATTGTCATGATCATCAAAAACAATTTGTTTAATATTCAGTTTTATATTGAGATTCAGCGGTTCAAAATGGTTTCTTTCATTGTCGAAATAGTATAAACCTTGTTGATAGACTGATGCGAAAATTCTCCCTTCAGTATTTTGGGCGATTAAATAGGAGTGTTCATTTGTGATTTCCCTACTCAGAGAATCAACAAAAAAACGATCGAAGATCTTTTCTCTGATATTAAATCTGTTGATGCCAATGTCTGTGGCGATCCACAAATAATCTCTTTTCTCCTCAATAATATCTCTAACGATGTTATTACTTATACTTTGTCTATTTTCCGGAGAAGGCTTATATACCGTAAACTCTTTCCCGTTATACAAATTAAGGCCGTCCCAAGTGCCAAACCACATTAGCTGGTTGGAATCCTGAAAAATTACATTGATGGAACTATTCGACAGACCATCTTTGTTTGTTAGGTTTTTGATATCAAAATCGATTGCATACCCCGTTACCGGTAAAAGGAGAAAGAATATGCAAATAATGTTTTTCATTATGATGACATTTATTCGTATTTCATTATATCGTAAGTGCAAAAGTACATGAAAATTGAGGTATTTCCAAGCGCATGAAAATAAAAAACAAGGCCACAGAGATTTTAACAGGCTTACCGTACCCTGCTCGAAGCACAAATCTTACCTTTATAAGTTGGTTTCTCAACCAATCAAATTAACTAATTGTCTAACAATTTAATTCCGGTAATTTTATGGAAAAAGCTTGTGGCCTTGACGTTCACAAAGATAGCGTATTTGCTTGTATATTGGACGAACAAGGCAAAAAAAATCAGAAAAACGTTACGGTACACTTACCCCCGATCTGACCACCATTCGTGATACTCTTGTGTCACATGACTGTGGAAGTATCGCGATGGAGAGTACCGGCATTTACTGGATGCCTATATGGCATGTTCTGGAATCGGATTTTTCGTTAAAACCGGCTAACCCTTATTTCATCCACCAGTTGCCTGGCCGCAAAAGTGATGTAAAGGATGCGCATTGGATAGCAGAATGTCTTCAGAAGGATTTAATAAAAGGCAGTTTCGTTCCTGAGGGAGTATTGCAGGAAATGCGTCAATTCGGCAGGCAATGCTTCCGGCTGACCAAAAACCTGGTTCGTATTGAACAACAGCTGGACAACCGGTTACAGCGATGCAATATTCGTTTAAGCAATTATGTTTCCAATCAGGGAAACAATGTATCGCTGCGTAAGGTCATTGGAACTATTATCCAAGGTGAACGCGACCCTTATAAACTTGTGCAGCTGGTTCACGGACGCACCAAAAACAAACATGGACATCAGGTCATCACCGATTCTCTGGATGGTGTACTCAACCAAACTGATATTGAAATGCTCAAACAGTGTATGGAACAATTAGATTTATTGGAAAAACAGCAGGCTGCATGCCTTAACCATTTAGAAGAACTTGCAGATCAATATTATGCAAGGGAAATCTCGTTGCTGTGTACCATACCGGGCATTCAAATGTACAGTGCGATGTGTATCCTATCCGAGATTGGCAATGACATGAATGCATTCGGTAAAGCTTCCCATCTGGTGGGTTGGGCAGGACTACGTCCCAGAAACGATGAATCACTGGCAAAATATGGGTCATCGTGTCAATTTGGGTACCACTAAAATTAGAATCTCAAATTACTAATTCCAAATTTTCATTCTGTTTGTTCCTTTTCGCCGGAGTAGATATTTCTCGATGCAACTGCAGTAGTTCTGCCTTTCAGGCAAAGATTAGCCGGTGAATTGAAGGCTTCCGCTGCGAAGGTCTTTTTGGCTTGAAAAGCCGAATTTTCACAAGGAATTACAAGTTACCAATTTCGAATTACGAATTTAAAATATCATAACCCCTGCACTGCCTGGCGGCAGTGCTTGTCCCCTTATCTTAAGGGGACGGTTTTGATGGTGTAATTCCATAATTGAGAATTAACAAGAAATAGAGAAATGGGAAGTAGAGAAATAAGAATTTTAAATTACGAATTTTCGTTTCGTTTGTTCCTTTTCGCCGGAGTAGATATTTCTCGATGCAGCTGCAATAGTTCTACCTTTCAGGCAAAAATGAGTTGGTGAATTGAAGGCTTCGACTGCGATGGATATTTCTGTATTCGAGAGTATTTCGGCTTGAAAAGCCGAATTTTCATAACCGCAGAATTCATTCTGCGGGGTGAATCGGCTGCTCTCACCCTGCCTGAAAGGCAGAACTAATTATCCTTCAGAAAAAAATGTTCCCTGTCCTTTTCCCCTGCATCCGCATTCACCTGTCCCTGCGAAAGCATTCGTCACTCGACAAATTGTAAGGCAAAACTCCCGAGAGAACGTCAACCGCAAATCAGAACTTTACCGCTGCCGGCATACTTCACCTCCTGCGGTTTGCCGTCAAAACCCACTTCCCCAAATTCCACCGCAGCCGAAACAATCAAAGTAACCTCCTCCGTTAAATCGTCGCGCAGCGATTCGTTCAACCCAACTTCAACCATTTGTCCCTCCCGAATATTCACGGCAGGAATCCATTCGCCGGTGAAGGTCCGGAAAATCCCGTTCAGCTTTTCGTTTGCGGGAACGTATTGTTTCAAATCTTCCCGATAAACCATGTCCGATACACTACCCAGAC
>Ga0255346_1000422_pt1 | contig 71126 bp, 42 predicted proteins | sample wastewater_treat_FD_194410 | JGI IMG/M metagenome (GOLD analysis project Ga0255346, IMG submission 194410) | Wastewater microbial communities from Lulu Island WWTP, Vancouver, Canada - plant22 | ecosystem: Engineered > WWTP > Wastewater > Unclassified | place: Canada: Vancouver, British Columbia...
AGGCGCCGAGAAGGCGGCTGCTGGAGTCGGTCGGGAACCTTCGCTCAGATACGCTAGACGGGCTGCAAGCGCTTTCGTTCGAGGCGCTTGCAGCCCGTCGCCCTCCTAGAAGATGGCCAGTTGGGCCGGCGGATCTTCGACCGGCCTGCGTTTCCCACCGAACGCGACCTCCATTCGCGCGAACTGCCGGTCGGTGACCGACATCAGACGGACCTGCCCTTCCGGCGGCAGCCCGGCCCGGACGAACCGCGACTCGCTGGCGGCGGCGGCGTCGCTCGGGCAGTGGCGGGCGTAGACGGAGAGCTGGAGCATCACGAACCCCCGCGCGACCAGGCGGTTTCGGAAGCGGGTGTACTCCCGCCTCTGCGCCCTGGTCTTCACCGGCAGGTCGAACATGACGAAGAGCCACATGTGGCGGTACCCGGACAGGGCGTGTCGCAGCCGGGGCATCGGCCGCTCAGAGCTCCGGCAGCCAGAGGCCCGGCCGCCCCGTTTCGAACGACTGCGCGAGCGACGCGGCGCTCCGGGCCATCAGGTCGAAGAGCGTCCGGCTCTCGCCGCCGCTCTCGTACCGCTCAAGGAAGATCGCGAGGAGCGCGCCCCGGGTCTCGCGGTCCATCGGCACCGCCGGACCCCGCGCCGCGACCAGCTTCGCCACCGCACGGTCCACGAGCGGCCGCAGCGGCTCCATGAGGTCGTCGGCGAGCGGCATCGCGTCGTACCGGCCGTGGTGGTGCACGCCGAGCCCCGGGTGGAGCCCCGCGCCGCAGATCGCCCGCGCCACGAGCGCCCGGAGCACCGTGTAGCCGTAGTTCAGGAGCCGGTTCTGATCCTCACCGTCCCGCCGGCGGCGGAACCGGGCGTCGCCGAAGAGCCGCGGCCAGTACCGCTGGGAGGCACGCGCCTCCAGGTTCTCGGGATCGCCGGAGCGAACCCTGGCCGCCAGTGCGGGTAGGCCGGCGTCGTCCCGCGTCAGCTCCTGGAGCAGCCGTCCCTGGGCTCCGATCTTCGCCTTCACGATCGCCTGCCAGAGCCGCTTCCGGAGCGGCGCCGAAGCCGCGGCCTGGGCCCTAAACCGCTCCCCCATTGTCGAGTGCCTGCCGAGCGGCAGGACCCAGGCCACGGGGCAACGCTTCTCATCGGTGACCACGACGCTTCCACCCGCCGCGCAGATCGAGCCGAGCGCGGCATGGCTCACCACAAGCCGCGGATGGCCGAGCACGAGGCAGGCGAGCTCGGAGAGGACCACCCGGTCGAGCTCGCGCCCCTCCTCGTCGTCGAGCCGGAGGAGTCCACCGCGCACGGAGATCCGGCACGCGGTCTCGGCGACCTCGACGATCCGTTCAGCCACCGGCCGGGAACACCTCCCCGAGCGGCGAGACCTCGACCTTCCGGCAGCCACCGCTCCTCAGCCCACTCAACCTGGGTTGGAACCATGAAGAGGCTCTACGGAGATCAGCGATCTGCCGCGCGTCGGCAAGGTTCACACACGCAATGCGGCCCGTCTCCCCTTCCATCCAGACCGACCGTACATGGAGGAGGCGACGAACCCCATTCAATTCGAGCTCGATCGTGTCTCCCGGGCTGAGGCTGAACTTGAAGCTCCGTCCGGGCTCCGTCTCCCACCGGATCACGGGCTCCCCGCTTCGCAGGCGGCGCTGCGCTTCGAGCTGGCTCACCACCTCGGCCTCCCAGGCGACCTCCGCGCCGTCGGCGTCGAGCCGGGCGAAGATCGCCATGTGGTGGTTGGCGTCGGTTTCCACGTGCCGCTCACGGCCCTCGGACCCCACCCGCCGCGGGTTCACGCTCTCCTCCACCCGCACCCGCCGGATCGGGATGCGCCGGCCGTCAGGCTGCTCGAGAACCGGAGGATCCTCTTCGAGGCGATCGGCTTTCCCGCCCACTTCTTCGAGCTTCCGCCGCACCGCCTCGCGGACCGCGTGGTCGGCGATCTTCTCGACCTGCCTGGCGGTGAGCAGGTGGACCGGGCGGCGAAGCCGGCGTACCCAGCGTATGCCGCCGTTCTCGTCGAGGGTCCGGATCTCACGGCTGTAGTTCGTCTCCTTGTGCAGGGCGCCCGAGATCTTCCGGCCGGTTCGGTGTGAAACCACGACCTCGTCCACCACCCGCTGGACTTCCGGGAGGAAGCCTTCCCAGGGCGGATCCAGCGGCGCGAAGTGGCGACGGCGGTGGCTGGGCGCCCGCTCGGCGGCCCGCTGCAGACGCTGCACCAGACCGGGATCGAGGAGGGCGATCGCGAGCGCGTCGACCGCATGGTGCCGGTGATCGTCCCGCGACTTCAGCCCCCCGTCGCCGAGAATGGAGTTCAGCCCGAGCTCGTTGCGAACGATCGCGGTCAGCCCGCCGGCCCCGGCCTGTACCCGGCGCCGGCCATCGGCATCCACCGTCCCGCCGTAGAGGGTGCCCAGGTAGCGCATCGCCATCCGGGTGGCGTATCTCGTGTCCTGGAGCTGCCGCTCGGTGAAATCCGACGGGATCTCGTCAGCGGCGAAACGCGCCAGCTTCACGAACCGGGCCGAGCCACGAAACTGACCGACCCGCGCAAGGATCTGCTCGAACCTCGCCGTATCGTTGCCGTAGGCCTCCATCGGCGTCCGGTTGCGCTTGTGCTCGCGGTTCTCCTCGTGGAAGCAGAGGGTCTTGTTTAGGAAGCTGTTGTCGAGACTGCGGGAGAGGGGCCAGATGTGCTCGATGTCGAACGCGGGGTGCTCGCCGAAGAGCTCGGTCATCCCGATCCGGCGGCCCGTGTACGGACACTCCCATCCGCACTCCTCCGCCAGCAGGTATTTCTCGATATCGGAGCGGGACGGCGCGGCGATCCCGGTGCTCCGCCGGATCTCCTCTCGCGCCTTCTCGCGGCTCGTCTCCCGCTCCCGGTTCTCGCGCGCCATCCGGTAGCGCCGCTCCCGCGAGTTCCGCAGATCCCGCGCCAGCTCGATGCGCACGACTTCGGGCACGCCCCACTTGCGAACGATCGCGTTGACCACCTTGCGGAGCTCGGTGAGGGCGCGGGCGACCGCCGGGTTCCGGAGCGCCGGGAGTGCCTCTTCGACCCTCGGCAGGGAGCCGATCGCCGGCCTGGCGGCCACGGCTTCGGGGAAGAGGCGGCGGCGCGCGGTTTCGACCGCCTCGCCGGCCTCCATCGCCGGCAGGAGCTGGCGGAGCGCCTTGCGCGAGAAGGCCGCGTAGCCCGGTTCGAAGGTGGTCTCTCGCAACACCGCGGCTGCGGCCGGATCGAGCCCCCACACCTTTTCCGCTTTCCGGCCGAGCGCTTCGGGATCTTCCATCGAGAGGACCTCGTCCACGATCCGGTCCCGCTCCGGCTCGCCGAGGGCTTCCCAGCGGGCACCGAATGCAGCCGCCATCTTGGCGTCCGTGCGGTGACCGACGAGGCGCTTCTCGCCGCCGCGCTCGAGGTTGATCTCCGTCTCTTTCGGCAGACCGAGCACCTTCCGCACCCTGGCGAAGGTGAGATCTCCTTTCGCCGTGAGCGCTTCGAGAAGGCGCTTACGTTCGTCGGGAGACAGCTCGACCTCACTCTCGCCGGGTCGCGCGACGCGAAGGTTGTTCACCGCCTGCAGGATGCGGAACCTTTGCGCTTCCCGGCAGGCGAGCGGCGCCCGCTTGCGGCCGGGCACGAGGTCGCACTCGCCCACCCTTCCTTTCTGGGATTTCAGCGGCCGCTGGAAGAAGAAGACCTCGGCGAGCTTCTTCCGAAGGCCGTCGGTCAGGGCGTCGTGGAACCGTGCCTGCGACGCCCAGAGCGCTGCGAACTCCTGCTCGTACATCGAACGCGCCGTCCATCTCGCCCTCAGGCGCTGTGTGAACGGATCGAGCCCCGCAAGGTACTCACCGAGCGTGCGGGCTCCCGCTGCTTGCATCTCCTCAGCGAGCGCCGCGATCGACTTCCGGACCAGCCCCTCCTCTTCGCCCTCCTTCATCCGCCTCTTGCGCCCGGACAGAAACCCCCGGCGCTGGCCGAACTGGTAGAGCACGCGCCCGAAGTCGTGCAGCTCGAGGACCTCGTCGAGAGCCCGCGTCCGGAGGCGGTAGAAGAGGACCTGATGTCCCACCCGATCGTCCGCGGACAGATGCCGGCTTCGCAGGCCCTGGTCGAACGCCGCCAGGTACCGGTGGATCGCGAGGGAGTCGAATACCTCGAGTGGAGGAAGCAGACCGTTCGCGACGAGCGTCCGCAGGAGCTGGGTGCGGCGGAGCTGCCGCCGGGCGAGCTGGCGGCGAACCTGCCGGGCCTGCCGCCGCTGCTGGCCACGCGCCTCGTCGCGACCCTCGTCGATGCTCCCGCTCACCCCCGCCTCGAAACATCGGCTCCCGGCGGCGCGGAGCCCGGCGGGCTCACCTTCCTGGAGGTCAACTACCGCCCAGCCGACGGAGCGCGCTCCCAGGTCGAGTCCGAGGACGAACGGCTTTCGTGTCGGGGTCTCCATGATGCCTCCTCTCACCGGTTGACAAAGCCGGAACCGTGCCGCTATCCTCCGGCTTGCGTATCTGAGCGAGGGTTGTCCGACTGCTTCCAGTAAGCAACCTTTGCGCGGGCAACGCTGGAACCCAGCGCCCCCTCCGAGGCGCCCCGAGCAATCGGGGCGCTTCGCATTTCCGCAAGCCTTGAAAGATCCACCGCCGACTCCGGTCCGCTCTCCCAAATCAGAGTTTAAGCGTATCGAACGCACAGGGCGACGCAACTCTCGCTCTGTCCACTGTCAGATCCTGACAGTGACGCGTGGGCGAGAGCTGGTGTTGTTCGCCGAAGAGGCAGCGGCCTGAGGGCCGAAGAGGCCCCGGGGTTTCAGTTGGCCTTGGCCGGCGCCTCCGGGAGGGGTTTGCGGGGGAACGGTTCGTCGCGCATCGCGGCGTGGTAGAGGAAGGAGGCCATCACGGTGGCGGCCTGCATCAGGTCCTCGCGCGAGGCGCGTTCGAGGGTGTCGAGATCGGAGTGCCAGGTGCGGCTCATGTACTCGAGGCCGTCCTGGATGAAGCCGAAAGCGGGGACGCCGACGCCGTCGAACGAGGCGTGGTCGGTGCCGGCGCCGCCGCGCAGGCTCACCGCCGTCGCGCCGAGGTCGGCGAACGGCGCGAGCCAGGCCCGGAAGATCTCGGCGGCGGCGACGTTGTCCATCGCGGAGATGCCGCGGATCCGGCCGCTGCCGGTGTCGAGGTTGAAGTAGACGGAGTGCTTCGCGTGCCCGGGCTTGAGCTGGAGCGGCCAGGTCTCGCGCCAGAGCTGGTCGGGCAGCGCCGCCTCCTCCGGATCCTCCGGCGCCGGCCGCGAGGCGAGGTGGGCCTTTGCGTAGGCGCGCGAGCCGAGCAGCCCCTGCTCCTCGGCGGCCCAGAGTGCGAAGCGGATCGTGCGCCGGGGCTTCACGCCGATCGCCTCGAGGATCCGCGCCGCCTCCATGACGACCGCGACGCCCGCGCCGTTGTCGGTCGCGCCGGTGCCCGCGTGCCACGAGTCGAGGTGGGCGCCCGCCATCACGATCTCCTCCCGGCGGTCGGAGCCGGGGATCTCGGCGAACACGTTGCCGACGGGAGCGCGGTCGGGGTGGAAGGTGGCCGCGACGTCGATCTCGATCTCCACCTCCCGCCCGGCGTCGAGGGCGCGGGTGACGCGCCCGTACGGCGCTTCGGCCATCACCAGCCCCGGCACCCCGCGGCTGCGCCCGGGGACGCCGCCGCCCCCGCCGCCGACCACGTAGAGGATGCCGTGCGGCCGGGTCGACTTCTCCACCGTCGCGAGCGCTCCCTCTTCGACGAGGAACCGGTTGCGCGCCTCGGAGAAATCCCACCGCTTGCGCGCCCGGGTTGCCCAGTCGCCGCCGAACCCCCAGCCGGAGATCCGGTAGGTCTCCAGGTCGGCGAGCCCCTTCTCGTCGTAGCGGCGATACGGGCGCTCCTCGGCGGGATCGCGCGGCGCCGCCGGGCCGCGAACCTCCTCCGGCTCCGGGTCGATGAAGAGCACCTTCCCGCGCAGCTTCCCGCGCAGCGCCTCGAAGTCCGCCTCGCTCGCGAGCCGGCCGCGGATGGCGGGACCGCGCACGGGGCCGTCGGTGCCGACCGACCAGGCGAGCGGCAGGGCGTGGAGCGGCGCGGCGAACGGTGCGAGCGCGTGGACGCTCGTGCGGGAGAACGACCAGCCCTCTCCGAACGGGATCTCCTCCTGATAGACCCGCTCGAACCCCCAGCCGCGGAACCGCTCCTCGGCCCAGGCGGTCGCCGCGATGTAGCCGGGCGAGCCGGTCAGCCGCGGCCCGACCTCCTCGGTGAGCGCGGTGAGGGTCTCCATCACCTGCGAGCGGCGGAGCCCCTCCTGCCGGATCCGGGTGACCATCGCATGGTCGACCGGCTCGGCCGCGAAGAGCGGCAGCGCGCCGATGAGGAAGAGAAGGAGCGGGATGAGGCCGAGACGGCGGGAGCGCGAGGCGAACAGGTTCATGGGCCCTCCTTGCCACCGGAACCGGGGCGGTTCGACTATTTACCACAGCGCCGCCGCGGGCCGCTGCGGAATCCTCCCCTTGACGGATCGCCGCCGCGGCGAGACAGTCTCCGGCGGACAGCCGCCACCCCGCCGGCCGGTCTCCCTCCGGCAACGGTCGCGGGCGGGCCGTGAGGTGCGCCGATGTCGCTTCCCAACGCCGTCATCCTCCTTCCGTTCGCCGCGCTCCTGCTCGTCGCCGCCGGCTCGGCAGCCGGCGCCGAAAACCCGCCGGAACCCTGGCCGCTCGAAAGGTGCCAGGCGATTTTCGAGAAGACGCTGACCGTCGCCCTCACCCCCGACCTCTCGGGCCTCACGCCGGGCGAGAAGGCGGCGGTCGAGGAGCTCCTCGCCGCCGGCGAGATCCTCCAGAACCTCTACGAGGACGCCCGCCATCCGCAGGCGGCCGCGGTCCGGGCGTGGCTCGCCGAGGCGCCCGTCCACGAGGAGCTGCCCGCCTGTCAGGTCGGTCTCTACCGGCTCTTCCAGGGGCCGATCGCGACGACCCTCGACAACCGGCGCGAGCCGTTCCTCGCCGTCGCCCCCGAAACGCCGGGCAAGAACGTCTACCCGCCGGGGATCACCGCCGCCGAAGTGGAGGCGTTCCTCGCCGCCCACCCGGAGGAGCGGGAGGCGATCCTCGGCGAGCGGACCGCCGTCCGCCGGGCGACCACCGCGGCGCTCGCCCGTGACCTCGCGGCGCTCGGCCGCCATCCGGTTCTCGACGCCCTCCACCCCGGCCTCGCCGACCGTCTCCGCGCGCTCGCCGCCGCGCCCGACCCGGCGCGCCTCTACGCCGTGCCGTACGCCGTCGCCTGGGCCGACGAGCACGTCGCGCTGCAGCGCCACCTCTTCCGCGCCGCCGACCTCGTCGCGACGGACGATCCGGAGCTCGCGCGCTACCTGCGCAACCGGGGGCGGGACTTCCTCTCGAACGACTACGAGAGCGGCGACGCCGCCTGGGTGACCGGTCGCTTCCGGCACCTCAACGCCCAGATCGGCGCCTACGAGACGTACGACGACGCCCTCTTCGGGGTCAAGGCGTTCCCCTCGTTCTCCCTGCTGCTGCGCGACCCGGAGGCCTCGGCGGGGCTCGCGCGCGGGATGGCGGCGCTGCAGGAGATCGAGGACGCCCTTCCGTACGAGCCGCACAAGCGGGTGCGCTCCGACATCCCGGTGGGGGCCTACGAGGTGATCGCCGACTTCGGGCAGGCGCGCGGCACGAACACCGCCTCGATCCTTCCGAACGATCCGCTCTACGCCCGGCGCTACGGGCGGCTGATCCTGCTGCGCGGCAACATCATGACCGACCCGGAGCTGTTCGCGATCGCCGAGCGGCGGTGGCGGGCGGCGGTCGCCCCGCCGCACGCCGGCGAGCTCGCGCTCGCGGGCGGCTACCAGCGCACCCTCTGGCACGAGGTGGGGCATTACCTCGGGGTCGACGCCACCGCCGACGGCCGCCCGCTCGACCAGGCGCTCGGCGCCTGGACCGACGCGCTCGAGGAGCTCAAGGCCGACCTCGTCTCCCTCTTCGCGGTGCAGCGCTTCGCCGCCGCCGGCACGATGAGCGCCGCGGAGCGCCGGGCGGTGGAGGCCGACGGCATCCTCCGCACCCTGCTCGAGCACCCGCCGCGGCGCGACCAGCCGTACCAGACGATGATGCTCGCCCAGATGAACTACTTCCTCGACCGCGGCCTGCTCACGGCCGACGCCGACGCCCGCCTCGCGATCCGCTACGAGCGGTACCCGGAGACCGTGGCGGCGATGCTCGGCGAGGTCCTCGCCCTCCAGCGGCGCGGCGATCCGGCCGCCGCCGAGGCGTTCTTCACCCGCTGGACGAACTGGGACGAAGCGCTCCACGAGCGGCTCGCCGAGCGCCTCCGCGAAGCGGCGGGGCCGCGCTTCCGGGTCGTCTACTACCGGGCGCTCGGCGAAGTGGGGCCCTGACGGCGGCGCCTCCGCCGTGCGAGAATCCGCGGCCATGTGCCATCAGGTTCGTTGTTCCCGCTGCGGCAAGCCCACCTGGGCGGGCTGCGGCCGTCATATCGAGAACGCTCTCGCCGGCGTCCCTCCCGAGCGGCGCTGCACCTGCCCCCGCCCGGAGTCGTGGCTGCAGCGGCTCGCCGCCCTGCTCCACCGCGACTGACGCTCCGTCCCCAGGCGAGCGAGGCCCCCGTCTGACCGGGGGCCTCGTCCGTCATCGTGCCGGGGCGGACGCGGGCGCGCCCCCGGCTGCGTCTCAGTACTCGAGCGCGCGCGGCAGCTGCTTCGCCTCGGCCACCCACTTCGTGACCTCGGCGACGGGGGGCACGCGGCGGGTGAGCCGCTTCGCCTGCTGCACCTCGGCCATCGCGGCGGCGAGGTTCGCGGGGTTGCGCTGCGCGAGCTCGGGGACCGTGTCGACCCCGGCGGCCTCCAGCAGCTCGGAGTACTCCGGGCCGATCCCGTGGATCCGGAAGAGGTCGGCCATGTTCGCCCACTTCAGCAGCCGCGCGGCCGAGAGCCCGGCCTTCGCCGCGAGCTCCGTCCGCTGCTTCGGCGTCCTGCAGGCCGCGAGGAGCGCGTCGGTATCGCTGACTCCCGCCGCGCGCAGCTTCTCTCCGTACACCGCTCCGATCCCCTCGATCGCTTCGATCTTCATGTTGGCCATCGGCGACCTCCTTTCGGTCCTCGGATCATAGCCGTTCGCGCTCGCTCCCGGGCTCCGGACGTCGCTCGCGGCGCGGCCATCCGGCAGCCGTCTCCGATCCCGCGGCGACCGGCGATAGACTCGGCGGCGATGGCGGACGAACCCGGGATCACCGGCGCCGCGGCCGTTCTGCGCACCGCGCGGCGCGTGCTCGCGTTCACCGGCGCGGGGATCTCGGTGGCGAGCGGGATCCCGCCGTTCCGCGGCGAAGACGGCCTCTGGACACGCTTCGACCCGTCGTCGCTCGCGCTGGACACCTTCCTCGACGACCCCGCCGCCGCCTGGCGGTTCCTGAACGAGATCTTCTACCTCCCGCTCGCGGGAGCGGCGCCGAACCCGGCCCACCGGGCGCTCGCGTCGCTCGAGCGGGCCGGGCGCCTCGCGGCGGTCGCGACCCAGAACGTGGACGGCCTCCACCGCGCCGCCGGCAGCCGCCGGGTCCACGAGCTCCACGGCACCCTCCGGCGGCTCCGCTGCCTCGCCTGCGAGGCGGTCTCCGCCCTCGCCGACTCCGGTCTCGGCGAGCTGCCGCCGACCTGCCGCCTCTGCGGCGGGATCCTCCGCCCGGAGATCGTCTTCTTCGACGAAGGGCTCGCCGAGCCGGCGCGCAGCGACGCCTTCGCCGCGGCCGCGGGCTGCGATGCGATCCTCGTCGTCGGCACCTCGGGGGAGGTGCTGCCGGCCGGTCTCCTCCCCTGGACCGCCGCCGAGCAGGGGGCCACCGTCATCGAGATCAACACGGTTCCGTCGGCCTACACCGAACCCCTCACCGACCTCTTCCTGCAGGGCTCCGCGACGGCGCTCCTGCCGCGCCTCGCCGCCGCCCTCGACCTCGCTCCGCCGCCGGCGGAGTGACCGGAGGCGCCATGAGCGTCCACAACCTCGGCCGGATCTTCGATCCGAAGCGGATCGCCCTCGTGGGCGCCTCGCCCAACCCGAACAGCGTCAGCGGCAAGGTGCTCTCGAACCTCGTCACCGGCGGCTTTCCCGGCGTCGTCTACCCCGTCCATCCGACCCAGGAGGCGGTGCTCGGGATCCCCTGCTTCCCCGACGTCGCGAGCCTGCCGCGGGTGCCCGAGCTCGCGATCGTCTGCACCCCGGCCGAACAGGTGCCGGCCGCCGTCACCGCCTGCGGCGAGGCCGGGATCCTCGGCCTGATCGTGATGTCCGCCGGCTTTCGCGAGACGGGCGAGGCGGGGCGGGCGCTCGAACAGGAGGTGCGCGCCGCGCACGCCCGCTTCCCCGGGATGCGGATCCTCGGGCCGAACTGCCTCGGGGTGATCGTCCCGCGCCGCAACCTCAACGCCAGCTTCGGCCCCGCGATGCCGCGCGACGGCCAGATCGCCTTCCTCTCGCAGTCCGGAGCGCTCTGCACCTCGGTGCTCGACTGGGCGCGCGACGAGCGCGTCGGCTTCTCCCACTTCGTCTCGCTCGGCAACGCCCTCGACGTCGGCTTCGGCGATCTCATCGACTACTTCGGCGAGGACGAGAAGACCCGCTCGATCCTGCTCTACATCGAGTCGGTCAGCCGGGCGCGGGCGTTCATGACCGCCGCACGCGCCTTCGCCCGCACCAAGCCGATCCTCGCCTTCAAGGCCGGGCGCTTCCCGACGTCGGCCGCGGTCGCCGCCTCGCACACCGGCGCGATGGCCTCGGAGGACGCGGTCTACGACGCCGCCTTCGAACGGACCGGGATCGCCCGCGTCTTCGATCTCGGCGACGTCTTCGACTGCGCCGCGCTGGTAGGCCGCAGCCGGATGCCGCACGGCCCCCGCCTCGGCATCGTGACCAACGCCGGCGGCCCCGGCGTGGTGGCGACCGACGCCCTCGTCGCGGCCGGCGGCGAGCTCGCCACGCTCGCGCCCGCCACGCTCGCCGCGCTCGACGACTGCCTCCCGCCCGCCTGGTCGCACGGCAACCCGGTGGACGTCCTCGGCGACGCCGGCTCGCGGCGGCTCGAGAAGGCGGTCGAGGCGGTGCTCGCCGACCCCGGCGTGGACGCGCTGCTCGTGATCCTCACCCCCCAGGCGATGACCAACCCCACCGGCGCCGCGAAGGTGCTCGCGCGGCTGGCGGAGAAGAGCCCGAAGCCGGTGCTCGCCGCCTGGCTCGGCGGCCAGGCGATGCGCGAGGGGGCCGGCATCCTCGCCGAGGCCGGGGTGGCCGCCTACCAGACCCCCGAGCAGGCGGTGCGCGCCTTCATGACCCTCGTCGCCTACGCCCGCAACCTCGAGATCCTCTACGAGACGCCGAAGGACGTGGCGATCGAGCTCCCGTTCGACCGCGCCGAGGCGAAGCGCGCCTTCGTCGCCCGCGCGATCGCCGGCGCCGGCACCCTCTCCGAGGAGAGCTCGAAAGAGCTCCTCCACGCCTACGGGATCCCGGTCGTGCGCGCGCGGCCGGCGGCCGACGCCGCGGCGGCGGTGGCGCTCGCCGAGGAGCTCGGCTACCCGGTGGTGCTCAAGATCCACTCCCCCGACATCACCCACAAGACCGACGTCGGCGGCGTCGCCCTCGACCTGGGCAGCGCGGAGATGGTCACCGCCGCCTTCGATCAGATCGTGCGCAACGCCCGCGAGCGGCGGCCGGAGGCGCGCCTCGCGGGAGTGACCGTGCAGCGGATGGTGCAGGCGCGCGACGGGGTGGAGCTGATCCTCGGCGTGAAGCGCGACGCGGTCTTCGGCACGGTGATGATGGCCGGCATGGGCGGGATCGGCGCCGAGCTGCTCGGGGAGCGCAGCCTCGGCTTCCCGCCCCTCAACGAGCGGCTCGCGCGCCGGATGCTCGAGAAGCTCCGGCTCTGGCCGCTCCTCGCCGGCTACCGGGGCCGGCCGCCGGTCGATCTCGACCGGCTCGTCGCGGTGCTCATCCGCCTCTCCTACCTCGCCGCCGACTACCCGGAGATCGCCGAGCTCGACATCAACCCGCTGCTCGTGAGCCCCGGCGAGGTGATCGCGCTCGACGCCCGGGTGGTGCTCGATCGCGCCCCCGACGGCGCGCTCGACGAGGCGTACCCGCACCTCGTCCTCCGCCCCTACCCCGAGCGGCTGGTCCGGCGGGCGGTGCTGCGCGACGGCACGCCGGTGACGCTGCGGCCGATCAAGCCCGAGGACGAACCGCTCTGGCACGCGATGCTCGCGAGCTGCTCGCGCGAGTCGCTCTACTCGCGCTTCCGCTCGCACTACAACTGGGCGACCCACGAGGCCGCGACCCGGCACTGCTACATCGACTACGCGCGGGAGATCGCGATCGTCGCCGAGGTCGAGGAGCGGGGCGAGCGGCGGCTCGTCGGGGTCGGGCGGCTGATCGCCGACCCCGGGCACGAGGAGGCCGAGTACGCGGTGCTGGTGATCGACGCCTTCCAGAACCGCGAGCTCGGCTCGCTGCTCACCGACACCTGCATCGAGGTCGCCCGTGGCTGGCAGTTGCGGCGGCTGGTGGCCGAGACCGACACCACGAACCGGGCGATGATCGCGGTCTTCGCGAAGCGGGGTTTCGAGATCCGCACCGGCGAGGACTCGACCGTCGAGGTCTCGCTCCCGCTCTGAACGCCCGGTTCCCGGAGGATGCCGCCATGAACCCTCGCCTCGCCGCCGCCGCCCTCGCCCTCTCGCTGCTGCCGCTCCCCGGCGCGGCCGCCGCCGGTCCCGTGCCGGCCGCGGCGCCGCCCGCGCTCGCGGAGGTGCGCGCGGCGATGGGGATCCCCTCCGCGGACGACATGCGCGGGCAGCGCGACACCGTCGGCTTCGCCTCGACTGCCGCGCAGATGGCGCGCGTCTGGGAGCTCGCGGGGAGCCCGCCCGCCCCGGAGAGGTTCGGCTCCCGCCCCGCGCCCGGCGTCGCCGGGGTGATCGCGCCGCACGACGACTACCTCTACTCCGGCCGCGTCGCCCGCGAGACGCTCTCGCTCCTGACCGCACGCACGGTGGTGCTCGTCGGCGTCTTCCACAAGTACCGGGCCTTCGGAGCGCGCGACCAGCTCGTCTTCGATCCGTACCGCGCCTGGCGGGCGCCCGACGGCGAGATCCCGGTCGCCGCGCTCCGCGAGGAGCTCCTCGCGGCGCTCCCCGCCGGCCTCGCGGTGCAGGACGCGGCGATGCACGACGCCGAGCACTCGCTCGAGTCGCTCGCCTACTGGTTGCGCCACGCGCGGCCCGATCTGGAGATCGTGCCGATCCTCGTGCCCGCGGCCTCCTTCCCCCGGCTCGAAGCGCTCGGCGTCGCGCTCGGGCGGGCGCTCGCCGAGGCGATGACCCGGCACGGCTGGCGTCTCGGCCGCGACGTGGCGATCGCGATCTCGGCCGACGCCGTGCACTACGGCGACGACTTCGCCCACGTTCCGTTCGGCGCGGGAGGGATCGAAACCTACCGGCAGGCGGTCGCGCGCGATCTCGCGCTCCTCCGCGGTCCCCTCGCGGGCCCGGTCGACAGCGCGGCGGCGCACGCGCTCTTCGCGACCTTCGTCGACCCGGAAGCCCCCGACCAGTACCGCCTCCCCTGGTGCGGCCGCTTCTCGATCCCGCTCGGGATGCTCGCGCTCGCCGAGACCGCCCGCGCCCTCGGCCTGCCCCCCCTCGAATCCCGTCCGCTCGCCTACGCCACCTCGGTCGGCCAGCCCGAGCTGCCGGTGCGCGAGATCGGCCTCGGCGCCACCGCCCCCGCGAACCTCTACCATTTCGTCGGCCAGCCGGGGGTGGCGTTCGTGCTCCCCGCCGCCCCGGAGCCGTAGCCGCGCCGGCGGCGCTCAGGAGCGTTCGAGGAGCGCGAGCAGCTTCTCGCCGTTCACCCCGGCAGGGAGTCTCTCGGCGAAGCCGAGGAGGGCGGCGAGGCGGGCGTCGAGCTGACGCTCGGCCTCCCGGAGCGCCAGCTTCGCCTGCGCGAGCCGCTCCTTCGCCGGACGCATCCACTGCTCCTGGAACTCCTTGCCGGAGAGGGTGCCGTCGCGGATCCGCTGCCGGCCCTCGCGGCGGATCGTGTCGAGATGCCGGCTCGCCGCCGCGGCCTCCAGAGCGATCGGCGCCGTCTCCCATCGCCACCCCGTGTGCACCGCCACCACCTCGCCCCGCTTCGCGAGCGCGCGCCGCACGAGCTCCACCCCCGCCGCGACGAGCGCGGCCACCTCGCGCTCGCCATCCGCGGTGAGGCTCCCGTCCTCCGCCCACCGCTTCCGGGAGAGCGCGAAATAGGGGATGTGCGAGCTCGCGAGGCGCAGCGGCCATGGCCGCTCGATCTCGACACCGAGATCGGACGCGCAGGCGCGCACCCTGCCCTCCACCTCCAGCTCACCGACCTGCTGCCGCAGCGCCACCTCCACCCACTCCGGCCCGCCGGAACCGTTCTCACGCGCTTCGTTCGCCGCCATCGCCCACCTCCTTCCGCCCCCGAATCCTCCACCTCGCCGTTGACAGAACCTGTCAGCGAGCCGGGATGGAGACGGCTGCTGATCCGCAGCCGATGCCGCGGCTTCCCCCCACGGTGGTCTGCCGCGGAGGTGGGGACGAGATCGCGGGCGCGGGAGCCGTGGCGGGTGCGGAGGAGGCGGGCGGGATGGGCGAACGGCGAGCTGCTCCAGAGCGGTGAGCCAGCTCTCGCGGGCGCGCCCTGCGGCTCGCTCGCCGGCCTGCGCCGGGGCGGATACACCCCGTCCCCGCGCCGCGGAGGAGCTCCGGGCGCGACCTCCGCGGGCGGGGGGGGTATCTGCTAGCTGCTGGCCAGCAGGCGCTGGCGGGTGTACGGGATGAGGCCGCCGGCGTCGATGATCGCCTGCCGGGCCGGGGGAAGCGGCACGGTGGCGAAGCGCTTGCCGGTGGTCTGGTTGAGGATGCTCCCGCTCTCGAGCACGAGCTCGTCTCCCTCGTCCGCCTCCAGCTCCGGCGCGGTGACGAGCGAGAGGCCGAGGTTGATCGCGTTCTGCAGGAAGATGCGGGCGAAGCCGCGCGCCACGATCGTCAGCTCGTGCCCGCGCAGGCAGGAGGCCGCCTGCTCGCGCGAGGAGCCGCAGCCGAAGTTCTTCCCGCCGACGATCGCCGCGCCCTTGCCGGCGCCCGACTTGAGCAGCGCGTTGAGCTCCGGCGCGTCGGCGAAGGCGAACTGCGGGGTCTCGGTGGGGAGCACGGTCGCCATGAAGCGGCCGGGGTAGATGACGTCGGTCGAGATGTCGTCGCCGACCTTCGCGATGACCTTGAGCATGATCAGGCTCCCTGACGGGGGTCGGTGATGACCCCGGTGATCGCCGAGGCGGCGGCGACTTCGGGCGAGCAGAGGTAGACCTCCGTCTTCGGGTTCCCCATCCGCCCCTTGAAGTTCCGGTTCGTGGTCGAGAGCGCGACCTCGTGGTCGCCGAGCGCGCCCTGGTGGATGCCGAGGCAGGGGCCGCAGCCGGAGTTCATGACCACCGCACCCGCCTTCATCAGCGTCGCGACGTAGCCGGCCGCGAGCGCCTCCTGGTAGATCCGGCCGGAGGCCGGGAAGACGAGCATCCGCGTCTCCCGCGCCACCTTCTTGCCTTCGAGGATCCGCGCCGCGGCGGCGATGTCGTCGAGCCGCCCGTTCGTGCACGAGCCGATGACGATCTGGTGGACCTTCGTCCCCGCCACCTCGTCGATCGGCTTGACGTTGTCGACGGTGTGGGGACAGGCGATCTGCGGCGCGAGCCGGGAGACGTCGACGTGCACCGTGCGCTCGTAGACGGCGTCGGGATCGGGCCCCACGAGCTCGAGCTCGTCCTCCACCCCGGCGACCTCGCGCAGGTAGCGGACCGTCTCCTCGTCGGCGGGGACGATCCCCGAGGTCGCGCCGGCCTCGACGGTCATGTTGCAGATCGTGAGCCGTCCGGAGGTCGGCATCTTCCGGATCGTCTCGCCGCCGAACTCGATCACCCGGAAGTTCGCCCCCTCGGCGCCGAGCAGCCCGACGAGGTGGAGGATCAGGTCCTTCGCGCCGACCTCCGGCGGGAACTCGCCCGTCACCTCGACCCGGATCGTCGGCGGCACCTCGATGTTGAGGGCGACGCCGAGCGTCCAGACCGAGGCCATCTCGGTCGCGCCGATCCCGAAGGAGAAGGCGCCGAGCGCGCCATGGCTGGTGGTGTGGGAATCGGTGCCCACGACCACCGCGCCGGGGCGCACGTAGCCGTTCTCGGGCAGGATCTGGTGGCAGATCCCCCCCTCGTCGCCGCGGATGTCGTGGAACCGCCCGATCCCGTGCAGCCCGACGAACTCCCGGACCTTCTTCTGGTTGCTCGCCGTCTTGGCCGACTCGGCCGGCACCCGGTGGTCGAAGATGATGGCGAGGCGCGACGGATCCCAGATCCGCGGCTCGCGCCCGGTCCCTTCGAAGACGGCGTGGAACTGATTGACGACCAGCGCCGCGTTCTCGTGCGACATCGCGAGATCGACGCGCGGCTCCAGCACCTCGCCCACCCGCACGCTTTCGCGCCCCGCGGCGCGGGCGAGGATCTTCTCGACAACGGTCATGCCCATCTCAGTTCGTCTCCTATCCTGCGGTCGTTACCCGATCCACGAGATAACCGCATGCACGCAACGTTCTTTCCGCCTCTCTCTCAGACGACGCCCTGCGAACGGAGGTCGGCGATCTCGGCCGCGCTCAGGCCGAGGCCGCCCAGCACCTCGTCGGTGTGCTGGCCGAGCTTCGGCGGCGGCGCGGTGATCGCGCCCGGCGAGTCGGAGAGCTTGGCGGTCATGTTGAAGAGCTTCACCTCCCCGATCTCGTCGTCCACCCGCACCGAGGTGAGCGTCCGCCGGTGTTCGACCTGCGGCTGGGAGAGCGCCTCGGCGAGCGAGAGGATCGCGCCGGAGGGCACGTCCTTGGCGTTGAGCGCCTCGACCCAGTGGGCCGTCGGCCGCTCGGCGAGCTTCGCCTCGAGCAGCGGCGTGAGCGCCTTGCGGTTCTTCTTCCGCTCGTCGCGCTCCTGGAAGCGGGGGTCGCTCTTCAGCTCGGGCAGCTCGAGCACCTCGGTGACCGCCTCCCACTGCTCCTGCTTGTTCGCGGCGATGTTGATGAAGCCGTCGCCGGTGCGGAAGACGCCCGAGGGCGCGGCGGTGAAGTTGTCGTTGCCCATCGGCACCGGGCCCTTGCCGCCGATCAGCAGGTTCGCGGCCACCCAGCCCATCAGCGGCATGATCGAGTCGAGCAGCGCGACGTCGATCGCCTGCCCCCGGCCGGTGCGCTCGCGGTGGAAGAGCGCCGCCATGATCGCGAAGGCGGCGTTCAGCCCCCCCACCGTGTCGCAGACCGGGAAGCCGGCGCGCAGCGGGTGGAGCCGCTCGTCGCCGTTGACGTCCATCTCCCCGGAGAGTCCCTGGATGATCTGGTCGTAGGCGGGCTTGGCGGCGTCCGGGCCGTCCTTGCCGAAGCCGGAGATCCCGCAGTAGACGAGCCGCGGGTTGATCTCGGCGAGTGCCTCGTAGCCGAGGCCGAGCCGGGGCATGACGTCGGGGCGGAAGTTCTCCACCACCACGTCCGCGCCGGCCACCAGCCGCCGGAAGATCTCCTTGCCCGCCGGCGCCTTGAGGTTGAGGGTGAGCGACTTCTTGTTCGCGTTCTGGGCGAGGAAGCTCGTGCCCATCAGCTGCTTGTTGTACGCGGGCACGTTGCCGAGCACCCGCGCGAGATCTCCCGCCTTCGGGTTCTCCACCTTCACCACCTCGGCGCCGAGCAGCGCGAGGTGGAGGGTGCAGAACGGCCCCGAGAGGACGTTGGTCAGATCGAGGACTCGAATGCCATCGAGGACGCCCATCTTCAGCTCCCTCCCGCCGCGGCGGCCGGCTCCGGGATCGGGCCGGCGCGATAGACCTTGCCCGGCATCTCGCGGCCGCAGCAGGCGGCCACCTCGCGCGCCACGTCGAGCAGCACCGCGAGATCGATCTCGCGGCGCTCGCCGCCGCGCTGCAGGGCGTGCACGAGATCCTCGGTGCAGGTGTTCCCGCCGGCCACCGCGGTGAACGGGCAGCCGCCGAGACCGGCCACCGAGGCCTCGAAGTGGGTGACCCCGGCCCGCCGCGCGGCGTAGCAGTTGGCGAGCGCGAGGCCGTAGGTGTCGTGGAAGTGACAGGCGCAGTCGATCCCCGGCGCGAGCGCGAAGACCGCCTCGTAGAGTGCCTCGACGGCGTCCGGGGTGCCGTGGCCGGCGGTGTCGGCGAGGCTCAGGTTGCGCAGCCCCGCGTCGAGGAACGAGCGGACGATGCCGAGCACCCGCTCGCGCGGCACCGGCCCCTCGTACCCGCAGCCGAAGGCCGACTGCACGGAGACCTGCACCCGCTTGCCCGCCGCCGCGGCCGCCTGCGCCATGGCGATGATCCGGCCGGTCGCGTCGGCGATGCTCATGCCGGTGTTCTTCCGGCTGTGCGTCTCGCTCGCCGAGACCCCCATGCAGAACATCTCGACGCCGCACTCGAGCCCCCGCTCGAGCCCCTTCTCGTTGAGCACCAGCCCGGAGAGGGTCGCGTGCGCGGGCTTGCGCCCCGGCTGCGTGAAGTGCTGGAAGAGCTCGGCGGTGTCGGCCATCTGCGGCACCCGGTCGGGGCGCACGAACGAGCCGAGCTGGAGGATGTCGACGCCGCTGGCGAGCAGCCGCTCGCCCCAGGCGATCTTCTGCGCCGTGGGCACGACCTGCTTCTCCATCTGCAGGCCGTCGCGCAGTCCGACCTCGTGCAGGACGATCTGGCTCACGGAACGCCTCCGTTCAGAGCTTCGCCGCGATGGCGCGGCCGAGGTCGAGGGTGGTGGCGCTGCCGCCCATGTCGTAGGTGCGGACCTGCCCCTCGGCGATCACCGCCGCGGTCGCCGCCTCGATCCGGCCCGCCATCTCCGTCTCGCCGAGCCAGTCGAGCATCATCTTCGCGGCGAGGATGGTGGCGATCGGGTTGACCTTGTACATCCCCGCGTACTTCGGTGCCGAGCCGTGCGAAGGCTCGAAGACGCCGAGCTTCGTGCCGATGTTGCCCGAGCAGCCGAAGCCGAGGCCGCCGACCATCTGCGCCGCGAGGTCGGAGATGATGTCGCCGTAGAGGTTCGGCGCCACGAGCACCTCGTAGGAGAGCGGGTTCTTCAGCAGCCACATGCAGATCGCGTCGATGTTCGCGTCGTCGCAGGCGATCTCCGGGTAGTCGGCGGCGACCTTGCGGGCCATCTCGAGGAAGAGCCCGTCGGTGGCGCGCACGACGTTCGCCTTGTGGATGATCGTCACCTTCTTGCGCCCGTGCTTGCGGGCGTACTCGAACGCCGCCCGCGCGATCCGCTCCGAGCCGTGGCGGGTGTTGATCTTGCACGAGACCGCGTACTCGTCGAGGGCGCGGCCGGCGAACGGCTTGAACGCCGGGGCGTTGCGGCCGAGCACCTCGGCCACCTCGGCCGGCACCGGCGAGAACTCGACGCCGGCGTAGAGGTCCTCGGTGTTCTCGCGGAAGACCACGAGGTCGATCCCCTCGCGCAGGTTGAGCGGATTGCCCGGATACGCCTTGCAGGGGCGCAGGCAGGTGTAGAGATCGAACAGCTGCCGCATCCGCACGATCGGCGAGCGGTACTTCAGCCCCTTGCCCTGCAGCTCGGGGACGAGCTCGGCCTCGGCGGTCTTCGCCGGCTTCGAGGTGATGGCGCCGAACATCGCCGCGTCGACGCGGCCGAGCAGGTCCACGGTGCGCTGCGGGAAGGCGTCTCCCTCCCGGCACCAGAACTCCCAGCCGATGTCACCATGTTCGTAGTCGGCCCGGAAGCCGACGGCGTCGAGCACGAGGCGGGTCGCTTCGAGGACTTCGATGCCGATTCCATCTCCGGGCAGCCAGGCGATCTTGTAGGTCTTCATGGATTCGCTCCGCAGGGGTTGGTGGCCCGTCCGGCCACCGGGGTCGGGCCGCTTCGACGGCCGGAAACAGGCTATCCGCCGGACGTTGCGCCGTCGCCACCCCGCCGGGCGGGAGGCATACAATGCCTTCGACTCTGAACCGCGACCGCGGAGGCGGAACACCATGCGAGCGAACTGTCAGAGCAGTGCCGGGAGAACCCTGTCCGGCCTCGGGGGGATCCTCCTCCTCTCCCTCCTTCCGGGTTTCGCCACCGGCGCCGGAGCGGCCCCTCCCGAGGTGCTCCCCGGCCGGGTTCCGGCGGCGGGCGAGCAGGCGGTCACGGTGCGGGTCGCCGCGCTCGGACGCTACGCGCTCGCCGTCGAGAGCCTCCAGGGGGTGGCGCTCACCCACGTCGACCGGCTCGCGGGGGAGGCCGCAACCGCCGGGGAGGCCGGGGAGGCCGACGGCCGCCTCGATCTCTTCCTGGAGCCGGGGGAGGCCCGGGTGCGTACCCGGGGGCCCGAGCTCGGCCGCGGGGAGGCCCGGCTCACGCTCACCCCGTTCCGCGAGCTCCACGGCAACGCCCTGCCGCACCTGACGGCCACCGCGCAACTCGCCACCGAGCTCGGCGACCACGAGCAGCGCTCCTGGTGGGTGGAAGCCGTCGCCGGCGAGCCGCTCCTCGCCGAGGCCGCCGGCCGCCATCTCGCCGACCTCCGCCTCTGGCAGGGGGGCGACTGGCTCCTGCCCGCCCTCCCGGTCTGCGAGCCGATCGAGCCGGTGGCGGGCCGGCCGCTCACCCGCTGCCGCCTGCAGGCCGAGCTGCCGCCGGGGCGCTACCGGCTGAGCGCCTACGGCGGCCCGGGCCTCGCCTGGGCGCGGGCGGGCGGCGAGCGCCCGCTCCACCTCCGGCTCGGCACCGCGCGCCGGGCCGAAGCGGGGCGCGAGCGGCTCACGATCGGCCCGTTCGGCAGCGAGCGCTTCGTGCTGCCGGGGAGCACCACCTTCGCCCGGATCGAGCTTCCCGCGCCGGGACGCGCCACCCTCCGGTTCGGCGACTACGAGCCCGACGCGCCGTTCGCGGCGCCGTGGCGGACGGCCGAGATCGACGAGGAGACGCTCGCGCCGGTCGTCGAGCTGCGGCGCCAGGAGACCGACGGCGCGGCCCTCCTCGAGATCGAAGGGATTCCCGGGCAGGAGCTCGTCTACGAGCACCTCCGCGTCGCCCGCAAGGCGCCGGTCACCGGTGCCGGACCGCACTGGGTCGGAAGCGTCCACGCGGGCACCGCGGCGGATGCGATCGACGCCACCGGCCTCCTCGTCGCGGAGGTCCACGACGGCGCCCCCCGCCTCCTCGGCGCCCAGGCGGTCGAGCTCGGCGACGGCAACATCTGGCACCGCCGCTTCCAGCTCGACGACACGGCGACGCTCTTCCTCCACGTCGAGGAGCCGGGCGGCTGGGAGCTGACCACCGCCGGCGTCGCCGTCGAGGCCCGGATCGAACCGTTCCTCCTCTCGCCCCCCGCCAACTACCGGCCGCCGGCGCTCCGCGAGACCCCGCTCTCGTGGGAGCTCGACCGCGGCTACTGGATCCTCACGCTGCGCCCCGTGCGTCGCGGCATCGTGACGGCGGCGCTCCATCCGGCGGGAACCCCGGTGCCGGCGGCGCTCACCGCTCCCCTGCCGGCGGTGCGGCTCGGCGCGGTCGACCTCGACCCCGAATCGGCCTACACCCTCTGGCTCAACGAGCAGCCGGACGTCGCCGTCGGACCGGTCGCCCGGCTACTGCCGCTCGATCTCGCTGCACCGCTGCCGCTCGCCCTGCGCCCCGGCGAGGAGATCGAGCTCCCGGTGCTCGTCCCGGCGTCCGGCCGCCTGCGGGCGGTCGTCGAGGATGGATCGGCGTGGGAGCTCTCGCTCGACGGTGCCCCCTGGACGCTCGAACCCGGAGTGAGCCCGGGCACGGGAGCGCTGCGGGTCCGCTCGACCTCCGCGGCGAGCCTCTCGGCCTCGCTCGCTCTCGTCCCGGACGCGGTGGCCGGCGCACCGGCCGCTGCACCGGCGGCGGCGCCGCCGCTCCTCCCCGAGAGCCTCTCCCTCACCCTCGCCCGCCACGAAGGGCGGAGCTTCCGCCTGCCCGTCACCCGCGCCGGGCTCTACACGTTCGAGTCGACCGGACTGCTCGCCACCGCGGGGAGCCTGCGGGGGCGGGTGCTCGCGCCGTTCGCCTTCGGGATGGAGAACGGCACCGGCCGGAACTTCCGCCTCGCCGCCTGGCTCCCCGAGGGGGAGTACCAGCTCCAGGTCGAGAGCCTCGGCGAGAGCGCCGGGCCGGCCGGGCTGCGCTGGCGCCGCGGCGAGCTGCGCGACGGCGGCGAGCTGCTGCCCGCGGTGAGCGCCCGCGCCGAGCTCGGCGCCGGGGAGGGGATCGTCTGGCGGTTCGACGTCCCGGCGCCGGGGCGGTACGAGGTCGAGGCCCGGCGCGCCGGCCGGCCGGCGCCGTTCCGGCTGGAGGATCCGGAAGGGTTCCCCGTCGGGGAGGCGCTCGCCGAGGGGATGGCGGAGGTCCGGCTCACCCCGGGCTCCCACCGCCTCCTCGTGCTCGGCGACGACGCCGCCGGGCCGCTCGTCGTCCGGCTCGAGCGTCACGACGAGCCAGCGGCCACCACCGGCCACGGACCGCACCCGCTGCCGCTCGGCGTGACGCGCGAGCACCTCTGGCGCGAGCCGGAAGGAGAGGCGAGCGAAGCCTCCGAGCGGCCGCCCGACCGGTGGCGCTTCACCCTCCCCGCCCCGGCCGAGGTCGTCCTCACCCTCGACCCCGAGATGACCGGCGCCCTCCTGCGGCCGGGCGCCACGGCGGACGAACCGCTCCCGGCCGCGCGGCCGCTCTCCCTCCGGCTCGCCGCCGGCGAGCACGAGCTCCGCCTCCGTGCCGGCACCCCCGACGATCTGCGCCCCTACAGGCTCAGGATCGACCCGGTGCCGCTCCTCGCCGGCCTCGAGCGGGAGCTGACGGCTCCCGGCGAGGTCGAGGTCGCAGTCGGCGCTGCCGGCAGCTACCTCCTCGAGTCGCGCGGCGAGGCCGACCTCCGGGCCCGGCTCCTCGACGCCGCCGGACGGGTGGTCGCCACGGGGGACGACCGCCCCGGCGACTGGAACTTCCAGCTCGCGGTGCCGCTCGTCCCCGGCCGGTACCGGCTGCAGGTCGATCCGGTCGGCGGCGAGCCGGCCCGGAGCCGGGTGGCGATGCGTGCTCTCCCCGAGCGCGATGGAGGCAGCTGGAACGCCGCCGGCGAACGCCGGGTCACCCTCGACGAAGAGGCGCTCGTCCTCCCCCTCGCGCTCCCGGCGCGGGCGGAGCTGCTCGCCGTGGCCGCCCGCTCGGAGAGCGCCGTCGGCCTGCGCCTCGACAGGCGCGACGGCGACGGCTGGCGAGAAGTGGCAGCCGCCGACGGCCCCGGGGCGCTCCTCGCCGTGCCGCTCGGCGAGAAAGCGCCGCTCCGGCTCCGCCTGCTCGGGCTCGATCTGCGGCCGGCGGTGGTGACCCTCCACGGCTTCGCGGGGCCGCTGCGCGAGCTCCGGGAGCGTGACCTCGCGCGCGAGGTGGCGCTGCCGGCACTCGCCGGCTTCTCCCCGCCGCTCGCCGCCGCCACGCTCCGGCTCGAGCACCCGGGCTCCCTGCGCCTCTCGGGGCAACCGGCAGCGCTGCTCGCGAGCGGCGAGCAGCTCGCCCCGCTCACCCCCGCCGGCGACCTCCTCGTCGCGACCGGAAACCGCCTCTGGGTCGCCGCGGCGGGCGGCGGGACACCCCGGCTCGCCGCCACCCGCGCGACGGCGGGGGCGGAGGGTCTCACCCTGCCCCTCACCCCGGACGGTCGCGCGGCGTGCGATCTCGCGAACCCCGAAGCGCTGCGCTGGGTGGAGGCGACCGCCCCCGCCGGGACGCTTCTCGTGAACACGGCTCTGACGGACGGCAGCCGCCGCTGGGATCGCGCGAGCGCCCCCGGCCGCGCGGGCGCCGCGACGGTCGCCCAGCCCGGGGACCGGACGGCGTTCGTGCGGAGCGAAGGGTCGCTCTCCCCCTCGGTGCAGCTGAAGTCGACGCCGCTCACGCTCGCCCCCGCCGTCGAGATCGCCGCCGGAGAGAGCCAGCTCCTCGAGCTTCCCGCCGGCAGCGCCCGGGAGCTCCGGCTCCCGGCCGGGCGGTGGCGCCTCGCGCTCGCCCTCGAACGCGGCACCGCGCTCGCGCTCGGCGACGCGGCCACCCCGGAGGCGCTCGTCCACGCCGAGAAGGAGCACCACGCCGAAAGCCTCCTGACGTCGGCCCGGCGGGCGCTTGCGCTCAACCCGACCGGCGCGGCGCGCCAGCTCCGGATCGCCCTCGAACCCCTCCTCCCCGGCGAGGAAACCGCCACGCGCCTCGGGCCCGACGGGCGGCTGGAGCTCCTCGCCCCCGGCGCCGGCACCCTCCGCCTCGACCTTCCCCCGGCGAACGGCCCTGTCTCCCGGCTGCGCGTCGCCGGCGCCACGGCGCTCCTCGTCGCCGCCGACGGCAGCCTCCAGCACGGCCCCGAGCTGCGCTGGCCCGCGGCGGGCGGCACGCTCCGGCTCCGGCACGACGCCGGTCCGGTGGCCCTCTGGCCCGCCACCGGCGATCCCGCCGCGCTCGGCTTCTCCCCGGCATCCGCCGCCACCCCGCTCTCCTCCCGGACGCGTCTCGCGGGAGGTGCCGAACAGCGGCTCACGCTGCCCGCCGGAGCCTCCGCGCTCCTCGCGCTCCACGGTCCGGCACCACTCTTCGCCGCCGTCGCGACCGCCGACGGCACGATGCGCTGGGCCGGCCCCCTCGCGCCGGGCACGGCCGCCGTTCTGCCGGTGCCGGACGATGGCGGCGAGCTCCGCCTCCGGGGGCTCGCCGGCGCACCGTTGCCGGCGGGGGTCGAGATCGCCCTCGCCCCGGTGACGCCGCTCGGCGACGGTCTCGGCGAGGAGCGGCTCCACGCCCCCGGCGAGGCGCATGGCTACACCTTCACGCTGGAGACGGCCCGCCGTGTCGGGCTCGGGGTGCGGAGCGACAGCGGACGGGTGGAGGGCACGCTCTTCGCCGCCGACGGCCGCACGCTCGCCGCAGGCGGCCTCCTCTGGGAGGAGCTGCCGGCCGGCCGCTACCTCTTCGCGCTCCAGCTCTCCCCGGCCGCCCCCGCCGCCCTCGCCGCGCCGGTGGCCGTGGGGCTCACCCCCGCCGGGTTCGCCCCGCCGCCGGCCGCCGAGCTCGCCCGGCTGCGCGAGCTCGCCGCCGCGCCCGACCCGCCGCCCCCCGGGGCGATCGCCGGCGAGATCGCCTGGCCCCTGACCGGCATCCCGAGCGAGTCCGACGAACCGACCTCCGAGGAGAGCGACCGATGATCCCTGCCGCCACCCGCCGCGCCCTCCCCCTGCTCCTCCTCCTCGCTCCGGCCGCGCTCGGGGCCGTGGCGGCGCGCGCCGCCGACCAGCCGCCGCCGCCCGCGCGTCCGGCCGCCGCCCGCGACGGGGTGACGCTCGTCCCCGACCGCTTCCTCCGCCGCTGGGATCCGGTGACCCTCTTCTTCCCCACCGTGCAGGGGCCCGAGCGCGGGGGGCCGGAGGCGCACCCGGAGCGCTTCGTCACGATCACCCCCGAGCAGCCCGGCGCCTTCACCTGGCTCGACGGGCGGACGCTCCAGTTCCAGCCGGCCACCCCCTGGCCGGCGCTCGCCGAGGTGACGGTGCGGGCGGGGGAGCGGCGCTTCCCGCTCGCCGTCCTCCTCTCCGCGCCGATCGCGAGCCACCCGGTCGACGGCGCCGAAGGGCTCGCGCGGCTCGACGAGATCACGCTCACCTTCTCCGATCCGGTCGACCCCGCGGCGCTCGCCCGGGCGGTCACGGTCGAGATCGCCCCGCTGCCCGGCGCCGGGAGCGATGGCGCCCGGCGCCTCGCCCCCGGGGAGGTCACCGTCAAGCCGCTCGCGCCCGACCCGGAGGGGAACCACCGGTATGCGCTCCGCCTCCCCGGCCCGGTGCCGGGCGGACACCGCCTCCACCTGCGGCTGGGGCTCTCGCCCGTGGCCGGCGAACCCGGCCTCGCCGCCGAGCTCGGTTTCGCCACCGCCATCCCGTTCCGCGCCCTCGCCTTCGGCTGCCGGAGCCGCCAGCTCCCGGTGCTGCCCGCGGGCGCCCTCTACCCGGCCGCGCAGGCGCTCGCCTGCGAGGGGGACGACCCGGCAGTGGTCGTCGACTTCTCGGCGCTGCCCCGGACGCTCGGGATCGTCGAGGCGAAGAACCTCGTCCGCCTCTCCCCGCCGGTCGCCGACCTGACCGCCACCCTCTCCGGCCGCCGCCTCGAGCTGCGCGGCGCCTTCGCGCGGGAGAGCGCCTACCGGGTCCGGCTCGTCCCGTCGCCGCTCTCCGACGAGGAGGGCCGGCCGCTCGACCTCGGCGCGGCCAACGAGCTGACCCTCGCCTTCTCCCGCCCGAGCCCGTACCTGCGGCTGGCCGCCGCCACCGGGATCGCCGAACGGCGCGGGCCGCAGATGATCCCGCTCACCGGCCGCGGGGAGGAGCGGATCGACCTCCGGATCCACCGGATCGACCCGCTCGACCGCGCCTTCTGGCCGTTCCCCGTGACCCCGGTCGCGGTGGACGAGGGGCAGCGTCCCCCCGGCCCCGGCGAGCGCCCCGAGCCGTGGACGCAGCCGCAGAGCGGGCCGGAGGCCACGGAGATCGCGGCGCGGATCACCGCGCTCGGCTCCCCGGCACTCTCCGCCCTCGTCGATCTGCCGCTCCGGCGTGACGGCGGCTCGGCGAGCTTCGGCCTCGACCTGCAGCCGCACCTCGCTCGCATCGCCGGCGAAGGGGCCCCGGGGACCTATCTCGTCGGCCTCCGGCGCCTCGGCGGCGGCGCGGAGCGGCACTACCTCCGGCTCCAGGTCTCCGACCTCGCGCTCACGACGCTCGAAGAGGCGCGGCGGACCGTCTTCCTCGTCACCTCGCTCGCCGACGCCCGCCCGGTCGCCGGTGCCGAGGTGCGGGTGGAGGGGGTGCGCTGGGCGGGCGGCCGCCCGAGCTGGATCGACCTCTTCCGCGGCCGCACCGACGGCACCGGCCGCGTCGCCTGGGACGCCCCCGGCTCTCCCGGCCGGGCGCATCAGCAGGTGGCGCGGATCGTGGTGACGGCGGGCGACGACCGGCTGGTGCTCGACCCGCAGCGCCCCGCCGAGGCGTACCGCGACGGACGGTGGCAGGCCGACGACGGCGGCTGGCTCCAGTGGACGCAGGAGCCCCTCGAGTGGCGCGGCGAGGAGGTCGAGCGGCTCGCCCACCTCTTCACCGAGCGGCCGGTCTACCGCCCCGAGGACCCGGTGCACCTGAAGGCGTACCTGCGCACCCGCACCGGCGGCCGGCTCGCGCCGCTCGCTACCGAGGGGGTCTTCGTGATCGACGGTCCCGGCGACCTCGTCTGGCGCTACCCGGTCGAGCCGGCGGAGAACGGCTCCGCCTATCTGCGCTTCGAGGAACCCGACCTGCCCACCGGCACCTACCGGGCCCGTTTCGAGGCCCTCGACGGCCAGGGGCGGGTGCGGGGCACGGTCTCCTTCCGCAAGGAGGCGTACCGCCTTCCCCGCTTCGAGGTGCGGCTCGACGGGCCGGAGCGGGTGCCGCTCGACCGTCCGTTCGATCTCCGGCTGACCGCCACCTACTACGCCGGCGGCCGCGTCGCCGCCCGCCCCGTCGAGTGGCGCGTCACGCAGTTCCCGTACGCCTGGAGCCCGCCCGGGCGCCCCGGCTTCCACTTCTCCTCCGACGCCCGCTTCTCCGGGGAGAGCCGCTTCGAGGCGACCCCGGCGTTCGCCCGCGCCGACCTGACCGACGAGGACGGCGGCGCCCGGCTCCGGCTCGACCCGGCGCTCGAGCCGACCGCCCAGCCGCGCACCTACGTGGTCGAGGCCACGGTGGTCGACGTCGACGAGCAGACGGTGAGCGCCACCCGGCAGGTGGTCGCGCTCCCGCCCCTCCTGCTCGGCCTGCGCGTGCCCCGGTATCTGGAGGAGGCCGGCGCGCTGCGCCCCGAGGTGCTCGTGCTCGGCCCCGACGCCGAGCCGCTCGCCGGCCAGACGGTCACGGTACGGCTCCGCCAGCGCCGCTGGCACTCCCACCTGCGCGCCTCGGACTTCACCGACGGCGTGGCCCGCTACGTCACCGAGATGGTCGAGGAGAACCTCGCCGAGCAGCGGGTGACGAGCGGAACCGAGCCGGTCACCGCCGGCTTCACCCTCCCCGAGGCCGGGGTCTACGTCGTCGAGCTCGAGGCGCGCGACCGCCTCGGCCGCACCCAACGGGTGGCGGTGGACCTCTTCGCGGGCGGCGGCGAGCCGGTCGCCTGGCCGCGGCCGGCGACGCCGGTCTTCCACGTCACCCCCGACCGCACCCGCTACCGCCCCGGCGACACCGCCCGGCTCGTCCTCCAGAGCCCCTTCCAGAGCGGCGAGGCGCTGGCGATCGTCGAGGCGCCCGACGGCGTCCGCTACGAATGGCTCCCGGTGCGCAACGGCCAGGCCGTCCTCTCGCTGCCCGTCGCGGGGAGCTGGACGCCGAAGATCCCGGTCCACTTCCTCCTCCTGCGCGGCCGCCTCGCGGGGACCCGGCCGCTCCCCGGCAACGCCACCGACCCCGGCCGCCCCGCCACCTTCGGGGCGACCGTCTGGCTGGAGGTCGAGCCGCGCGCCCACCGCCTCGACGTCGCGCTCGCGCACCCGACGCGCGCCCGGCCCGGGGAGGAGATCGAGATCGAGGTCCGTCTCGCCGATCCCGACGGCCACCCGGCCGCCGGCGAGGTCACCCTCTGGCTCGTCGATCAGGCGGTCCTCGCGCTCGGACGCGAGCAGCGGCTCGATCCGGTGCCGAGCTTCCTCGGCCAGCCGCGCTCCCGGTGGAGCGCCCGCGACACCCGCGCGCTCGTCTTCGGCTTCCTCCCGTTCACCGGCCAGCCCGGCGGCGACGAGGGGGAGGAGGCGGGCTCGCTGCTCGACCGGCAGACGGTGCGGCGCAACTTCCAGCCGGTGCCGTTCTACGAGCCGGCGCTCGCGGTCGGCCCCTCCGGTGTCGCCCGCGTGCGTCTGACGCTCCCCGACGACCTGACGAACTTCATGGTGCGCGCCAAGGCGGTCTCCGGCGCCGCGCGGTTCGGCTGGGCCACCGGCCGGATCGAGGTCCGCCTGCCGGTCCTCGTCCAGCCGGCGCTGCCGCGCTTCGTGCGCCCCGGCGACCGTTTCGTCGCCGGCGCGGTCGGCCGGGTGCTCGACGGCACCAGCGGCGCCGGCACCGCCGAGGCCAGGGTGACGGGCGTCACCCTCGACGGCCCCGCGAAGCAGACGCTCGCCTGGGAGAGCGACCGACCAGTGCTCGCGAGCTTCCCGCTGAGTGTCCCGCCGGACGCGACCGGCGAGGCACGGATCCGGATCGGCGCCGAGCGGCGCGCCGACGGCGCCGGCGACGCCTTCGAGCTCACGCTGCCGATTCGCCCCGACCGGGAGCGCGAGCTCACCCGGGAGCTCACCCGGCTCGCCCCCGGCGGCGCGCTCCGCCTGCCGGCGCCCGCCGGCGCGGTGCGCCCGGGGAGCCTGCAGCGGCGCCTCCTGCTCACGACCGAGGCGCGGGTGGCGGCGCTCGCCACCGGCCTCGACTTCCTCCTCGACTACCCCCACGGCTGCACCGAGCAGCGCCTCGCCGCCGCCCGCGCCCAGCTCGCGCTCGCGCGCTTCCGCGAGCTGCTCGGGCGCGAGGAGGGCGCGGCGCGGCTCGCTCGCGCGGTGCGCGACACCCTCGACTGGCTGCCGCTCGTCCAGCAGCCGAGCGGGCTGTTCGCCGGCTGGCCCGGCGGCACCGGCTCGGTGACCCTCACCGCCTGGACGGTCGAGTTCCTCACCGAGGCGGCCGAGGCCGGGCACGCGGTCGAACCCGGGGTGCGCGACGCCGCCCTCCGGGCGCTCGCCCAGGCGCTCCGCTCCGACTACTCGGAGCTGCTCGCCGGCGAGGAGTGGGCCGAGCGGACGGCGGCGCTCCGCGCCCTCGCCCGCGCCGGACGGTTCGATCCCGCGTACGGCAACGAGCTCGCCCGCCGCGCCCAGTTCCTCGACCTCGAGGGGCGCGCCAACGTCCTCGCCGCCTTCGAGCGCGGCGGCGCGGCGACGGCTCCGGCCGTGACCCCGCTCGCCGGCTCGCTCTGGGAGGGGATCGGCGTCCGGCTCCATCAGGGAGAGGAGCTCTTCGGCGGCCTCACCGGCGACGAGCGGACGCGCGATCCCCGGCTCCTCCCCTCCGAGACGCGCACGATGGCGCAGATGCTCCTCGCCCTCCGCCCGCTGCCGCGGGAGGGGGAGCGGGAGCGGCGCTTCACGCTGCTCGCCGACGCCCTCGTGGCGCGCGGGCGCGGCGACGGCTGGGGGAGCACGAACGCGAACGCGGCGGCGATCCTCGCCCTCTCCGAGCTGCTCGCCGAAGGCGGCGACGGCCCCCAGGTACGCGCCGAGCTGCGGCACGCCGGGCGTCACGAGCCGCTCACGGTGGGCGGCCGCGCTCCCGCCGTGCACTGGCGATCGGCGGCGGCGGGCGAGGTCATGGTCGAGCTTCCGGCGACGGCCGCGGCCCCGCTCTCCGCGGTGAGCGAGGCCTCCTGGATCCCGGCCGCCTCCGGCGCGGAGGCCGCGGTCCGGCAGGCGGGGTTCGTCCTCCGCCGCACGCTCGAGATCGAGCGGCACGGAGCCCCTGCCGAGGCGCCGCCGGAGCGGGTGACGATCGACCGTCCGGGCGGCGAGGTCGCGCTCGTGCAGGGCGAGATCGTCGAGGAGCGGATCCAGATCGTGAACCCGGAGGACCGGCACTTCGTCGCGGTCGTCGTGCCGCTCGCCGCCGGCTTCGAGCCGCTCAACCCGGCGCTCGAGACCGCGCCGCCGGAGGCCCGCCCGCGCGGCCGCGACACCCTCGAGCCGACCTACGCCTTCTTCCTCGACGACCAGGCGGCGTTCTACTTCGATGCGCTGCCGAAGGGGACGTACGACCTCTTCTTCCGCGTCCGCGCCCAGATCCCCGGCCGCTTCGTGCAGCCGCCGGCGAAGGTCGAGATGATGTACGACGCGAGCGTCGTGGGCTCGAGCGCCGGCGCGACGATCGAGATCGCGCCCCGGCCCGAGCGGTGAGCCGCCGGCGCCGGCGCGCGCTCGCGCTCGCGATCCTCGCCGCGCCCCTGCTCGGGGTGGGGGGTTTCGCGCTCGCGCGCTCGGGCCTGGAGGCGCCGGCGCCGACGCTCCTCGTCCGCGACCGCGCCGGGCAGTACCTCGGCGAGCTCCCCGCGCCGGGCGACGAGCGGCTCGGCTACTGGCCGCTGCCCGAGCTGCCGGAGCGGGTGGCGGCGGCGACGCTCGCGCTCGAAGACCGCCGCTTTGCTCGCCATCCCGGCGTCGATCCGCTCGCGATCGCCCGCGCCTTCGTCCAGAACCGAACGGCCGGGCGGCGGCTCTCGGGCGCCTCGACGATCGCGATGCAGGTCGCCCGCCTGCAGCACCCCGGGCCGCGCGGCTACCTCCGCAAGGGGGCCGAGGCGGCGACCGCGCTCGCCCTCACCGCCCGGCACGGACGCGAGGCGCTCCTCGCCCACTATCTGCGGATCGTCCCCTACGGCCACCGGATCCACGGGATCGCCTACGCCGCCCGGCGGTACCTCGACAAGCCGGTGGCGGATCTCTCCTGGGCCGAGATCGCCTTCCTCGCCGCGATCCCGCAGGCGCCCGCCCGCCACGACCCGTTCACCGCCGCCGGCCGCGCCCGGGCGGTGCGGCGGGGGGAGCGGATCCTCGACCGCCTCGCCGCCGACGGCCTCCTCGACGCCCACGACCTCGCGGTGGCGCGCGCCGAGATCGCCCATCTCCGCCTCCCCTGGCAGGCGGCGCGGCCCCGCGCCGCGCTCCACCCCCTCCTCGCCCTCGAATCGCGCCTCCCGCCGGACGCCCGGGCGACCGCGCCGCTGCTCACCACCACGCTCGCCCTCGAGCTGCAGGAGGAGGTCGAGGAGCTCGCCGCCCGCGCGGTGCACGCCGCCGCCGACCGGGGGGCGGGCAACGCCGCGGTCCTCGTGGTCGCGCGCGGCAGCTGGGAGGTGCTCGCCGCGGTCGGTTCGACCGGCTACTTCGACGCCGGCCGCGCCGGGGCGATCGACTACCTGCGGGTGCCCCGCTCCTCCGGCTCGACGCTCAAGCCGTTCGTCTACGCCCTCGCGCTCGAGCGGGGCGAGATCTCGCCCGCCTCCATCCTCGACGACCTCGGCCCCGGCCCGGGCGGGATCGTCAACGCCGACGGGCGGTTCCTCGGCCCGCTCCTGCCGCGCACCGCGCTCGCCAACTCGCGCAACGTCCCCGCGGTGGACCTCCTCGCCCGGCTCGGCCTCGACCGCGTCTACGGCCTCTGCGGCGACCTCGGCCTCCACGACGGCCGCCTCCCGGCGCGCCGCTACGGGCTCGGGCTCGCGATCGGCTCCCTGCCGGTGAGCCTCGAACAGCTCGTCGGCGCCTACACCGCGCTCGCCGGCGACGGCCGCCGCCACGAGCTCGTCTGGCTCCGCCCCCGCCCCGGCCAGCCGCCGCCGGGGGCGCCGGTCCGCCTCTTCTCCGAGGAGACGGCCCGCCTCCTGACCCTCTTCCTCGCCGATCCGCAGGCCCGCCTGCCGACCTTCCCGCGGATGGGCGCGACCGAGTACCCGTTCCCGGTGGCGGTGAAGACCGGCACCTCCTCCCGCTACCGCGACGCCTGGACGATCGCCTGGTCGGACCGCTACCTCGTCGGCGCCTGGGTCGGCGACCCCGACGAGCGGCCGATGAGCCACCTCTCCGGCTACCGGGTCGCCGCCGGGCTCGTGCAGGAGGTACTCCTCCACCTCCACGGCGCGCGGAGCGACGGGATCGGCCAGCCCGACTTCCCGGCGCCGCGCGGCTGGCGCCGGGAGCGCCTCTGTCCGCTCTCGGGCGGCCGGGCCACCGCCGCCTGCGGCACCGCGCAGCTCGAATGGCTACCCGCCGACGCCCCCACTCCCCCCGAGTGCACCGTGCACCGTCTCGTCGCCCTCGATCGCCGCACCGGCCGGCCGGCCCGGCCGGGCAGCCCCGACGCGACGGTCGAGTGGCGCTCGGAGCTCCGCCTTCCCCCGCGCTACGCCGGCTGGCTCGCCGCCCGGGCGCGGCCCGCTGCCGAGGAGGATGCTCCCGGAACGGCTTTCCTGCCGCAGCTCGCCGGCGTCGAGGCGCGCATCGAGGTGCTCTCCCCGGAGCCGGGCAGCCGCCTGCTCCGCGACCCGGAGACGCCGGAGGCGCTGCGCACCATCGCGCTGCGCGCCGTCGTCGATCCCCCCGCCCCGCAGCTCGTCTGGTACCTCGACGGCCGCCCGCTCGCCACGGTGGAGAGCCCGTACGAGCTCCGCTGGCGCCTCGAGCCCGGCGAGCACGTCTTCCAGGCACGCCTTCCCTTCGGCGGCGCCCGCTCCCGGCTGGTGCGGGTGACGGTGGAGTGAGCGGGCGATAGAGTCGGCGCACGATGAGCCACGCCCCCGAGCGCCCCTTCCTCGCCGCCGTCGTCCAGATGACCTCCACCTCCGACGAGGAGGAGAACTGGCGGCAGGCGAAAGCGCTGATCGAGAAGGCCGCCCGGCTCGGTGCCGAGCTCGTCGTGACGCCGGAGAACACGAACTTCCTCGGCCCCCACGAGGAGAAGGTCCGCCGCGCCGAGCCGCTCGACGGCCCGACCTGCGGCCGCTTCGCCGCGCTCGCCGACTCCCTCGACCTCTTCCTCCTGCTCGGCTCGTTCAACGAGGCGAGCGACGAGCCGGAGCGCTGCTTCAACACGAGCGTGCTCTTCGGCCAGGAGGGGGAGATCCTCGGCGTCTACCGGAAGATCCATCTCTTCGACATCGACCTCGGCCCCTCGGCCGGTTTCCGGGAGTCGGCCACGGTCAAGCCCGGCGACGAGGTGGTCGTCGCGGAGACCCCGCTCGGCCGCCTCGGTCTCTCGATCTGCTACGACCTCCGCTTCGGCGAGCTCTACCGGGAGCTGGTCCAGCGGGGCGCCGAGCTGATCGCGATCCCGTCGGCGTTCACCGCGACCACCGGCAAGGCCCACTGGGAGGTGCTGGTCCGCGCGCGGGCGATCGAGACCCAGACCTGGGTGCTCGCCGCCGGCCAGCACGGCGCCCACGACGACGGCGGCCTGCGCGAGAGCCACGGGCAGTCGCTGATCGTCGACCCCTGGGGGCAGATCGTCGCCGCCGTCCCGGACGGCCCCGGCGTGGCGCTCGCCGAGATCGATCTCGACCGCGTGCGCCGGGTGCGCGCCGGTCTGCCCGTAGCCCGTCACCGCCGCCTCTGAACCGCGGCATCCCGTCACCGGAAGGAGCGTCTCGCATGCTGAAACCCACTGGAAAACTGCGTCCGTCCGCCGCGATCCGCGGCGTGCTCGCGGCGCTGCTCTTTGCGGCCACGCCGCTCGCGGCCGCCGACCTCGTCAACGTCCTCGCCCTCGACGCCGGCGCCCTGCCGGTGGTCGTCCCGCCGAGCTACGCCTCGTGGCCGGCCTTCCGGCTCCTCGACGACGACCCCGGCTCCGGCTGGGCCGGCGCGATGGGTGAGACCGGCGGCCAGACGTTCGTCTTCGAGCTCGTGGCGCCGGCCGCCATCGAGCGGTTCGAGTTCGACACGACCTGCCTCGACGGCGAGGGGCGGGGGGCCCGCAAGATCCGGGTGAGCGTCTCCGATCGCGACGCGGCGAGCGGTTTCACCCCGGTGCTCGAAGCGGCGCTCGTCGAGAAGAAGGCGGCGCAGGCGTTCGCCGTCCGGAACCCGACCGCCGGCCGCTGGGTGCGGCTCGAGGTCGTCGACAACCATGGCGACGAAGAGTGGGTCGAGCTCTGTTCGTTCCGGGGGTACGCGCCCCGCCCGGCGGTGGCGACGCTCGCCGACGTCTCCGGCACCTACGACTCCGACTACTCGCTCTTCCACATCCGCCAGCAGGGCAGCGCGATCGTCGGCTGCTACGAGTACAACGAGGGGCTGCTGACCGGCAGCGTCGAAGGACGGGTGATGAAGCTCACCTGGGCGGAGCCGCCCGCCGAGCGCGACGGCCCGGCGGTGATGGTCTTCGCCGCCGATGGGAAGAGCTTCCGCGGTCACTGGTGGACGGGAACCAGCGAGAACCAGGCGCCGGAAGGGGTCTGGAACGGCACCTACCGGTCGGCCAAAGTCGGCTCCTGCCCGCACTGGTCGGGCTCGGTGGGGGGCGAGGTCGAACGCGAGCTCGCCGCGAGCGGCCGCGCCCGCCTCTACGGGATCGAGTTCGACCTCGACTCGGCGACGCTCCGTGCCGAATCGAGGCCGGTCCTCGACGACGTCGCGAAGGCGCTCGCGAGCCACCCCGACTGGCGGCTCGCGATCGAGGGGCACACCGACTCGACCGGCACCCCCGCGCACAACCAGAAGCTCTCGGAGGCGCGGGCGGCCGCCGTGCGCGACTACCTGACCGCCCACGGCGTGGCGGCTTCCCGCCTCACCTCGGCGGGCTTCGGCGCCAGCCAGCCGGTGGCCGACAACGCGACCGAGCTCGGCCGGGCCCGCAATCGCCGGGTCGAGATCGTCCGCCGCTGAGTGGAGAACGGGGCGGCGCGAGCCGTCCCGCCACGCTCAGAAGACGAACGCTTCGCGGTAGTCGAGGGCCGACGAGGCCTGGTAGGTGGCGCCGCCGGGCCCGGTCGCGGTGAGCCAGGCGTGGGCCTCGCCGCGGCCCGTGCCCGGGCGCAGCCCGAGATGGAGCCGCACCTCGAGGCCGCAGCGCGTCCAGAGCTCGAGGAGCAGGAGCGCCCGCTTCAGGCAGGGGCCGTGCCCGCGCGGCGGGAGCCACGGCAGGAGGCGCTCCACCGCCCCGGCCAGCCGCTCCGGGCGCGCGAGGAGGCGGGGCAGCGGCCGGGCGCGGCCCGCCTCGCGGAGCGTGGCGACGAGGGCGTCGAAGGCGAGGCGGCGCTCCCGCCGGGCGAGCCGCACGGAGGCGGCGAGGATCGCCGGCAGGGACGCGAGGAGGAAGAGGGCGTTGGCGATCAAACCGGAGGTCGAGCGTACACCGCCGCGCGCCCGGCGCGAACCGCAAGCCGCCAGGGCGGCGATCTGAGAAGATGCCCGCCATGAGCTTCCGCGCCTCCGTCCGCCGCCTCTCCTTCGCCTTCCTGCTCCTCCTGCTCGGCGGCCCGGTCGCGCGCCTCTCGCCCCTGCCGGCGCAGACCGGCGAGGGGACGTACGGCTCGTTCCTCGATCGGATCGAGGTCGAGGTCGTGGAGGTGGACGTGCTCGTCTCCGGCCGGGACGGCCACCCGCTCCGTGATCTCCGGCGCGAGGAGTTCACGCTCCTCGTCGACGGCGAGCCGGTCGAGATCCGCTACTTCGCCGCGCCGTCCCCCGAGCCCGGCGCGAGCGCCGCGGCGGAGCCCGCTGCGGAGGCCGAGGGCGAGCAGCCCGACGCCGAGCCGGCGATCGTCGTCGCCTACCTGGACGAGACCGCGATCCGGCCCGGGCCGCGCAACCAGCTCCTCGAGGCGTTCGGCCGCGTTCTCTCCAGACGCCTGGCCGCCGGCGACCGGGTGATGGTGGCGCGTTTCGACGAGGGACTGCGCCTCCTGACCGAGCTGACCACCGACGAGGCGGTCGTCCGGAACGCGCTCGCCCAGGCGGCGAAACGCGCCCCGGCGAGCCTCGTCGCCCAGATGGAGGAGGGCGCGCTGCTGCAGGAGCTCGAGAGCAGCGGCGGGGGCGGGGGTGGCGGCGGCGGGGGCGGCGCGCTCCGGAACAACGACGAGGAGATGGAGGCGATGCGGCTCCGGGTCGAGGTCGAAGCGCGGGCTTCCGCCGACGCCGACCGGCAGCGCCGCGCGACCGCCGCCCTCGCCGACCTCGTGGGCGCGCTCGGCGGCCTGCCCGGGCGCAAGACCGTGCTCCTCGGCAGCGGCGGCTTCCTCACCCGGCCCGGCGCCCGCCTCGGCGACATCTGGCAGCAGCGCTTCGCCGAATTCGACTCCGGCGGCGCACTGCCGGGACACGAGTTCGACGCCGAGGCGGGTGGGCTGCAGCACGCCTTCTCGCGCCTCCTGCGCACCGCCCAGGCGACGCGCGTCACCTTCGTCACGGTCGAGGCCGGCGACGCCGCCAGCGGCCTGCCCGACGCCTCCTTCGGCGGCGGCCTCGCGGCGGCGAGCTCCCTCGCCGCGAGCACCGCCGGCCTCGAAGCAAGCGGCAACCTCGGCGTTCTCGCCGCGGCCACCGGGGGCCGGCGGTTGAAGCTCGAACCCCGGATCGCCGAGGCGCTCTCCCGGGTCGGAGACGACCTCGACGCCCGCTACTCGCTCGGCTTTCCGACCGGCCCCGAGGCGGGCACGCGCTTCCACCGGATCGAGGTCCGGGTCGCGCGGGAGGGCATGCGGGTCGAGCACCGGGAAGGGTTCCGCCGGCGCGCGGGCGCCGACCGCGCCGTCGACGCGCTCCTCGCCACCGCCGCCCTCGGCGGCACCGAGAACCCGATGGGGGTCACGGTGACGACCGGGACCCCGCAGCGCGCCGGCCGCGGCCGGTACTCGCTGGTGCCGGTGGAGGTGAAGGTGCCGCTGCGCGCCGTCACCCTGCTCCCGGAGGGGAATGCCCAGCGAGGGCGGCTCAGCTTCTCCTTCGCACTGCGCGACCCGAGCGACCGGCTCGTCCAGCTCGAGCCGCGGCCGCTCACCTTCACGGTGCCGAACGCGGAGCTCGCCGCCGCGCTGCGCCAGACGATCTCGATGCACGTCGAGATCCCGGTCGCGAGCGGACCTCACCGCCTCGCAGTCGGAATCCACGACGAGATCGGCGACGCCCGCTCCTCCCTCGCCGTCCCGTTCGACCTGCCGCCGGTCCGATGAGCCGCGCGCTGCTGCTGGCCGCGCTCGCGGCCTTTCTCGCCATGCCGCTCGCGGGAGAGGAACCGCTCCGGGCCCGGGATCTCGGCGGCGCCCGCCCGGAAGCCGCGGCCCTCGCGCTCTCCGGCGGCGAAGGGGGCGATCTGCGACTCGTCGTGGCCGCCTGGCCGCTGCCCGAAACCTCCGGCCCGAACGTCCTCGTCGTGGTCGAGGCCGACGGCCCGAGCCTCCTGCGCCGGACCGAGAGCCCGGCGCTCCCGCTCGAGTGGACGCTCTACGCGCTCGCGGCCGACGGCGGGGTGACCGGTTTCCTCGCCGAAGGGGTCCGCATCGAGGGGCGCGAAGAGGTGGTCGAGACCGGGGTGCGCTTCACCACGGCGCTCACCCTGCCGCCGGGGCCGCAGAGCCTGCGGGTGCTGCTCCGGCATCGCGACAGCGGGGCGTTCGGGGTGCGGAAGGTCGAGCTCGCGGTCGAAGAGCCCGCCCGCGGCTTCCTCCTCCTGCCGTCCGCGGCGCGGGCGCCATGGGTCGAGGTCCGTTCCGCCCGGCTCCCCGACGCTCCCTCCCCCCTCCTCGCGGCGCTCCTCGCGATCGCCCCGGAGGCGCTCCCGCTCGCCCGTCCGGAGGGGGAGGGCGAGCTGCTCGTCTGGCCGCCACCGGCCGGTCCGCCGCGCGTCGAGCTCACGATCGAAGGGATGACGGCCCCGGTCACCGGCGCGCAGCTGCTGCCCGGCGACGCCGCGCCGCCCGCCGGGCTCGCCCGCTACCGGCTGCCGGCGCTCTCGGCGCCGCCGGGCCTCTACCAGCTCTCGCTCGCCGGCGCCGCCCCGGGCGGCCTGCGGGCGGCGCTCCTGCCCGGCGGCCAGCCGCCGCCAGCCCGGGGCTGGCCCGCCCTCTTCGGCGGCGTCGCGGCGATTCCGGCGGGCGACGAGAGTGCCTCGGCGGCTCCGGAGCCGCCCGCGGCCTCCCGGGTCGAGCTCGAACGGAGCCTCCGGGCCGCCTATCTCGAGATCCTCGCCGAGCTCGCCGCCGGCCAGCCCGAGGCCGCGGTGGCCCGGCTGCAGGAGCACGAGGCCGCCACCGTGGCGCGGGAGCCGCGCGAGGCGCTCCGCTACCTCGATCGCGCGCAGGAGAGCGTGATCGCCCGGCTCGGGGAGCTCGACCCCGACGCGCTGCTGCCGATCGCCGACCTGCACCGGCGTCTCTTCACGGCGCACCTCACCGCCGGGCACCCCGCGCTGGCCCGGCAGGCGATGGCCCGGGCCGAGGCCGCCACCCAGCGCTTCGCCGCCCGTGCCGGCGCCAGCGCCGAGGACCGGAGCCTCGCCGCGGCCTCGCTGCTCAGCCTCGCGGCCTCCCTCTTCGACGCGGTCATCCCGCGCCGGGCCGCCGAGCTCGCCGCGCAGGCCGAGAGCCTCGTTCCCGGGCACGCCGCCGCGCTCCTCGCGCAGGCGGTCGTCCTCGAGCGGGCCCAGGAGCACCGCGAGGCCACCGCGGTGCTCGACCGCCTCCTCCGCGCCGACCCCGAACAGCGCGAGGCGCGGCTGCGCCGGGCGCTGCTCGCCCAGCGGGACGGTTCCCGGAAGGGACCGCAGCAGGAGCTCCGCGCGCTCGTGGCGCCGCCGGCACGCGACTGGGTGGCGGCGGTGGCGGCACAGGAGCTGGCGCGCGCGCTGGTCGCCCGGGGGCAGGCCGAAGAGGCGGTGACGATGCTCGCGGCCGCCGAGGCCCGGCTCGGTGATGCCGGCGGGCTCGCGGTCGCCCGCGCCTGGGCCGAGGAGCGGGCCGGCCGACGCAGCGCGGCGCTGACCCATCTCGAACGGATTCCGCCCCCCTCCCGCTTGCGCGGCGACTCCCCGCGCCGCCGCTACGGTCGCTGGCCCGAGGAGGCCCTCCAGGCCGAACGGCGGACCGCGGTCGAAGCGGCGCTCCTGCGCCTGCCGGCGCTCGCCGCCGCGCTCGCCCGGGAACCCGGGGAGGGCTCCGCATGAGCCACCGGCGAATCTTCGTCACCCTCCTGCTCGCGCTCGCCGTCGTCTTCGGGAGCGCCGCCGCGGCGGCGGCCCTCGAGGTCGCGATCCTCGAGCCGGTGCCCGGCAGCGGCGCCTTCGGCGAGATCCGGGTCGTGGCCGAGGTGCGCGGCGGGGAGCCGGTCAGGGAGCTCGAGCTCTTCTTCCAGGGGAAGCGGGTCGCGGCGCGGAGCGCCCCCCCCTGGGTCTTCCGGCTCGACGTCGGCCAGGAGAACATCGACCGCGCCTTCCGGGTCGTCGCCCACGCGGCGGACGGGCGCACGAGCGAAGCGGAGCTGACGCTGCCGCGGATCCGGATCGACCTCGAGGTCGAGGCCCGGCTGCAGCAGCTCTACGTCACCGTCACCCGCGGCGGGCAGCGGATCCTCGACCTGCCGCGTTCGCAGTTCATCGTCCTCGACGAGGGGCAGCGTCAGCAGCTCGTCACCTTCGAGCGCGGCGACGTGCCGCTCACCGCGGTGCTGATGGTCGACTCGAGCCTGAGCATGCGGGGCGACCGGCTCCGCACCGCCCTGCGCGGAGCGGGGCTCTTCGCCCGCGGGATGGCGCCGCTCGACGAGGCGATGCTCCTCCTCTTCTCCGACCGCCTCCTCTACCGTTCGCCGTTCAGCCACGATCCGGCGGTGCTCGAGCGCGGCCTCGCGAACGTCGAGGCGAGCGGCGGCACGGCGCTCAACGATCATCTCTACCTCGCCCTGCAGCTGCTCGAACGGCGGCAGGGGCGCCGGGTCGTGGTGCTCTTCTCCGACGGCGTGGACGTCGACTCGCTCCTGCCGATCGCGGAGGTCGTCACCACCGCCCGCCGCTCGCAGGCGCTCGTCTACTGGCTGCGGCTGCGGGAAGGGGGCGGCGACCCGCGGGAGAGCGGCCACATCTCCGTCTGGCGGGACCGCGCCGAACACCGCGCTGAGCTCGACGGGCTCGCCCGGCTGGTGAGCGCCAGCGGCGGCCGGATCATCGATCTCGCCCGCCTCGAGGAGGCCGAGGCGGCGTTCGCCGACGTGCTCGCCGAGCTGCGCGAGCAGTACGTGCTCGGCTACTACCCGAGCGGCGCCCGGCAGAGCGGCCGCTGGCGCCGGGTCGAGGTGCGGACGGGCGGCAGCGGCCTCGAGCTGCGCACCCGCAGCGGCTACTTCGACGAGTGACGCCCGGTCGCGGGCCTGCCCGGTACGGCGGCGCTCCCGCCGCCATCCCCGGGATCCGCGGTAGAAGGTTCAGTTGAGGTGGATGCGGGTCGGACCGTGGCCCGATTCGGCCTCGTAGCCGTGCGAGAGGACGAAGAACCAGGCCGAGAAGCGCTCGTTCTCGCTCTCGGTGATGAGGTCGAAGACGAACTCTCCCTCCGCGTCGCCGGCGGCCTCCTCGACGTAGGCCACCTGTTCGGGCTCGACGATCAGCTCCGCCTGCACCCGCTTGCCCCGGATCAGCTGCACGACGAGCCGCTCCGGCCCCTCGCTCGCGAAATGCCAGTGCACGTCGTCGTCGTCGTAGAGCACCGCCTCCGGCGTGCCCGCCCGCAGGATGCAGTTCGGATGGGCGAGGAGCCAGTTCCAGAAGCCGTCGAACGGGAGGGTCTGCAGAACCATCGCGCCGCGAGCCTATCGCACCCGCGAAGGCGCCGATCCCCGCGTGGGAAGGGGACCGCCCCCACCCCGGAGCGTCGGCTCACCCGCCCGCCCCGCTCCCCCGGTCGGGTGGCGCGCCGGCCCCCGGTCCGGCCGTACTCTTCCCGGGAGCCGAGGTTCGCCACGAAGATGATCCCCCTCCTCGTCCCTCTCGCCGCCCTTCCGGCCGCCGATTCGCTGCTCCGGCGGATCGTGGAGCAGGTCGCGGCCGCGCTGCCCGAGCTGCGGGTGCTCTGGCCGGAAGAGGAGGGCGGCCTCGACACGGTCCTCGCCAGCGCCCGGTCGGTGGTTTTCCTCGAACACGATCCGGCGGTGATCCCCAACAGCGTCGCCGTCGAGCTCCTGCGGGCCGGCGAGGCCCCGTCCGCCGGCGACGGGAGATACGCCGAGCTCCTGCGCGAGGCCGCGGCTCCCGCCGCGCGGCGCGCCCGCGTGCGGCTGCTCGGCAGCGGCGACGAACCCGCCGTCGAAACCGCCGAGATCGTCGAGCTCGCGGTCCGCTGCACGCTGCGCCTCCTCGACGACTGGGCGCTCTCGCCCGCCTGAGTCGCCCAGAAGACGCCAGCGGCTTCAGAAGAGCGGTCCCGACCCGAGCAACAGCCCCCAGAGCGGGAGGGTGAGGAGGGAGACGAGCACCCCGAAGCCGGCGAGTGCCGCCGCGAGCTCCGGCGCGAGCCGGTGCAGGCTCGCCAGGGCGGCGGCGGTGACCATCGGCGGCATCGCGCTCTCCAGCACCGCCGCCGCCGCCGGCAGCGGCGCGAGCCCGAGGGGGCGCACGAGGAGCAGGGCGAGCGCCGGCAGCACGACGAGCTTGAGCAGGAGCCCCGCTGCGAGGGGCGCCCGCACCGTCCGCGGCAGCCGGAGCCGGAGCTGGAGCCCGAGCGCGAACGCCACCACCGGCAGGAGCGCTCCCGCGAGCTGATCGAGCAGGCTGGCGACGACCGGCGGCGGGTTCGCCGGCATCAGCGTGAGCGCGAAGAGCAGCGCCGGAAACGGCGGGAAGCGGAGCAGCCGCCGGAGGAGCGCCCGCGCCGAGAGCGGCTCGCCGCCGCCGTAGCGGGCGAGCACCCAGAACCCCCAGGTCGTGAGGAGGATGAACGAGCCGAACTGGTCGTACGCCACCGCGTACGGCAGGGCGTCGCGGCCGAGCAGCGCCGCGGTGAGCGGGTAGCCGAGGAAGGAGGTGTTGCCGAGCGGTGCGCAGAGCAGCAGCACCGCCCGCTCGGCCGGTGCCAGCCGCAGCGCCCGGGCCACGAGGTGGACGAGCCCGGCGGTGGCGAGCAGGAGGAGCCACGGGATCGCCACGAGCCCGAGCAGGGACGGCTCGGGCCGCAGCCCCGCGGCGTGGCGCAACACGGCGGCGGGCAGGCAGACGTAGAGGACGAAGAGGTTGAGCGCGTCGGCCCCGGCGGCCGGGAAGGCGCCGAGCCGCGCCGTGAGCTTGCCCGCGGCGAAGAGGCAGAGGATGAGGACGAAGGCGTCGAGTGCCATGGACGGCGGCGCGGGCGGCGCGAACCCCTACCGCGGCGCCCCCTCGCCGGCGGCGAGCTCGGCCGCGAGCGCCGCGGCCTCCGCCTCGATCCGCTGCCAGGCCCGCTCGACATGGCGCGCCTCGGTCTGCGACTGCCCGACCATGAACCGCAGCGTGAACCGCCCGTCGAGGCGGGTGTGCGTGAGGTAGAGCTCGCCGCTCGCGTTGAGCCGTTCGAGGAGGCGCTCGCCGAAGGCGTCTCCGTGGCGGGGGCGGAAGCAGACGAGGTTGAGCGGCGCCGGCGCCGCGAGCTCGAACAGCTCGGAGGCGGCGACCCGGCGGGCGACCTCCTGCGCCAGCGCCACGTGCCGCCGGACGTGGTGGCGGAGCCCCTCGGCGCCGTACCAGCGCAGCACGAACCAGAGCTTCAGCGCCCGGAAGCGGCGCCCGAGCGGCACCTGCCAGTCGCGGTAGTCGATCACCGCCCCCGACTCGGTCGCCCGGTTCCGCAGGTACTCGGGGAGGACCGAGAGGGTGCGCACGAGCGCCGCGCGGTCGGCGACCCAGAAGGCGTCGCAGTCGAGGCTCGTGAACATCCACTTGTGGGGGTTGAAGCAGTAGCTGTCGGCCAGCTCGAGGCCGTCCTGCAGATGGCGCAGCTCCGGGCAGATCGCCGCCGTGCCGGCCATCGCCCCGTCCACGTGGAGCCAGAGCCCCTCGCGGCGGGCGATCTCGCCGATCGCGCGGAGCGGATCGACGGCGTTCGAGGAGGTCGTCCCGACCGTCGCACAGACGAAGCAGGGAAGCCGCCCCGCCGCCCGGTCGGCCGCGATCGCCGCCGCCAGCCGGTCGGGGCGTAAAGCATGGTTCGCGTCGGTCTCGATCAGCCGCAGCCCCTCGCGCCCGAGGCCGGCGATCACCGCCGCCTTCTCGACCGACGAGTGGGTCTCGGGCGAGGCGTAGGCGACGAGCGGCGCGTGACCGGCGAGCCCGGCCCGGTTCGTCTCCCAGCCCGTCGCCCGGTCGCGGGCGGCGAGCAGCGCGCAGAGCGCCGCCGAGGAGGCGGAGTCCTGGATCACGCCGCCGCCGGACGCGTCCGAGCGGAACGCCGCCGGCAGCCCGAGCAGCTCGACGAGCCAGTCGAGGACGTGGGTCTCGAGCTCGGTGCACGCCGGGCTCGTCGCCCAGAGCATCCCCTGCACGCCGAGGCCAGCGATCAGCAGCTCGCCGAGGATCGCCGGCCCGGAGGTGTTCGCCGGGAAGTAGGCGAAGAAGCTCGGCGACTGCCAGTGGGTGATGCCGGGGAGGATGATCCGTTCCAGATCGGCGAGCAGCGCCGCGAACGGCTCCGGCTCCTCCGGTGCCGACGGCGGCAGGAGCGCCCGGATCGCCCCCGGCTCGACGCGCGAGAGCACCGGCAGCTCCTCGACCCGCTCCTGATACCGGGCGAGCCACGCCAGGGCCACCTGCCCGTGCCGCTGCAGCTCTTCCGGGGTCATGTGGTAGCTCTGCCGCTCGTCGCTCATCGCGGACTCCTTCAGGGCCTCGCCCCGTTGTCGACCGCTCGCGATCTTCTCACGCCCCTCCTCCCTCGCGGTCTCCTTCGCTGGCACCCTCTCGGGGCAGTACCCCCATCCCAGAGGAGAAGAGAGACGAGAAACAACACGAAGTGGGTCGTAGCGACTGGAGTCGCTCTGATCCTCACCGGGACCGTCGGGATGGGACTGCCCGGCGGCACCTGCGAGGCCTGCCGCCGAGTCACCCGTGGGCACGAGCCTCGGGTGAAGGGTGCGGCGAGCGTGACAAATCCTTGACAAATCTTTCCTACTGTCTAGCATTCGCCACATGCCGGCGACCACCGATCGGGACCGAGTACTCGAGCTTGCCCGCCGCGCGAGCGGGGTGACGCCGCGCGATCTCGCACAGGCGGGCATTCATCGGCAGGCACTGACCCGGCTGGTGAACGAGGGAAAGATCGAGCGGGTCGCACGTGGCCTCTATCGCCTTGCCAGTCGGCCCATCACCGAGAACCACGGTCTGGCGGTCGCCGCGACCGCGGTGCCGAAGGGTGTGGTCTGCCTGCTGTCGGCGCTGCAGTACCACGGCCTCGGCACGCATCTGCCTGCCGAGGTCTGGATGGCGCTCGATCGTCGCGCGTGGCGTCCGAGGCTGGCCTGGCCGCCGCTGCGTATCGTGCGCTTCACGGGTGAGGCGCTGACCCAGGGTGTCGAGCATCACACCATCGAGGGCCGGGCGGTGAAGATATACGGCGTCACGAAGACGATCGCCGACTGCTTCAAATACCGAAACAAGATCGGGCTCGATGTCGCGCTGGAAGCGCTGCGCGAGGCATGGCACGGCAAGCGCTTCACGATGGAAGAGCTCGACCGTTACGCCGCGATCTGCCGGGTACAGCGGATCATGCAGCCGTATCTCGAGGCGCTCACTGCATGAGCGTCGAGCGCGGCGGCTTGGCGCAATCGGTGCAGGCGCGGCTCGTGCGGCATGCAAGGGAGGTCGGTGTCGATCCGAACCTCGTCCTGACGCGCTACGGGGTGGAGCGGTTTCTCTATCGCCTTTCGCGTTCGCCGCACGCGGAGCAGTTCGTCCTCAAGGGCGCGCTGCTCCTTCTCGCATGGCTTGGGGAAACGTTGCGGCCGACGCGCGATGCGGACCTGCTCGGCTACGGCGAGCTGTCCGACGACGCGCTGGGGAGCATCTTCCGGGAAGTGTGCGCCGTCGAGGTGGAGCCCGACGCGGTCACGTTCCTCCCCGACACGGTCGAAGTGCAGGCGATCCGGGAAGATGACGCATACGGCGGGCGGCGCGTCACGCTGCAGGCGCGGCTCGGGCCGGCCCGCATCGGAGTCCGGGTCGATGTCGGCATCGGCGATGCGGTGGTGCCCGGTCCGCAATGGCTGGAGTATCCCAGCCTCCTCGACCTGCCGCGCCCGCGCCTGCGCGCCTATCCGCGCGAAGCCGTGGTGGCGGAGAAACTGCACGCCATGGTCCTGCTGGGAATGCGCAACAGCCGCATGAAGGACTACTTCGACGTGCATGCATTGCTGCGCGAGGGGGGCATGGAAACGCGGCGGCTTGCGGGCGCGATCGCATCGACCTTCGCGCGGCGCCGCACCGGCGTGCCCGAGAAACTGCCTGCCGGGCTGAGCGATGCGTTCTCCGAGGATGCCGGCCACCAGACCCGGTGGCGCGCGTTTCTCGACAGGAATCGCCTGCAGGGGCCGATTCTGGCCGACCTGGTCCGCGAGATTCGCGATGGTCTTGAACCGGCTTTCGAGGAAGCCCGCCGGAAGGTGAGGACATGACGCGACTCCCCGAATCCGTCGTCGGAGTCGCAGCCCTCGCGTGGCTCGCAGCCATCGGCGGGTGAATCGCCCACGGTCTGGACACTACGCCGAACAGACCCCGCCTCGAGCGGGCAGACTACGGCGGGGTCGCGTTGGCGCAGCACCTGCGCGATCTGCTCGTGCGCCTCAACCCCGCGCTGCCCGCCGAGGCGCTCGATGACGCCTTCCGCAAGCGGAAGCAGCCCCAGGGCGCGGAGCTGATCCAGCGCAACCGCGCGCTCCGTCGCCTGCGGGTAGACGGCGTGGCGGCGCTCGCGGGCACGATCAAGGTCGTCATGACCGGCTCGGCCTCCGGGTCATCCGCTTCTTGCCCGAGAAATCCGGGCCAGCCGACTCTGGCTCCGATCGGGATAGGGGCGCCGGGGATCAGCCCCGGCGGTCCCCTCCCACACCACCCGGCATGCGGGTCCGCACCGGGCGGTTCGTGGAGTTGAGGTTACGCACCCAGCGCGGGGACTCCGAGCCGGGCGAAGAGAGAGTTGGGCAGGGCACGATGGAGTCCCATGGCCGAGTTCTTCCACCAGCGGCGAGAGTTGGCCGCGACCTGCGCCGCGCCATGCGACGAGAGGCCGCGGGCGACGAGCTCGCGGTAGATTGTCCGGCCACGTTTCCACTGTTTGAGCTGGAAGGCCCGGAGTCGGTGGCGGATCCATTCGTCCAGCTCGGCGAGGGCGCGTGGCGTCTCGGCGAGCCGGAAGTACTCGTTCCAGCCGCCGAGGTAGCTCCGCAGTTCCCTGCAGATCTGGGGAAGGTTCCGCCCGCGCGTGCGCCGCGTGATCCGGCGCACCCGGTCCTTCATCGCTCCCAGGGCTTTCGGTGCCACTCGGCGCCTGACGACCCTGCCCGGACCCACCCAAAAGGCAAAGCCCAGAAAGGGCCGCTCGATCGCCCGGGCCACCGCGCTCTTCGACTCGTTGATCCGGAGATGGAGTCGCCCGTAGAGCCGCCGCAGCAGCTCCATCACCCGCTCGCCCGCCCGCTTGGACCGCACGTAGACATTGCAGTCGTCGGCGTAGCGCGCGAAGGCATGACCGCGCTTCTCCAGTTCCTTGTCCACTTCGTCGAGCAGCACGTTCGCCAGCAGCGGCGACAGCGGTCCGCCTTGCGGCGTCCCTTCGTGCCGTTCCACCACCACACCGTGGGCCATCATGCCGGCCCCCAGGTAGCGGCGCACGAGCGTCAGCACGCGACGATCCGCGATCCTCCGCGACAGCCTCTCCATCAGCACGTCGTGGTTCACGCGGTCGAAAAACTTCTCGAGGTCCACGTCCACCACCCACCGTCGGCCTTCCTGCACGTACCGCTGCGCCGCGCGCACCGCATCGTGCGCCCGCCGCCCCGGACGAAAGCCGTGGCTGTGCTCGGAGAAGGTCGGGTCGAGGACCGGCTGCAGGACCTGTAAGAGTGCCTGCTGGATGAAACGGTCGAGCACCGTCGGGATGCCCAGCTCCCGCACCCCGCCGCCGCTCTTCGGAATCGTCTGGCGGCGCACCGGCTGGGGCTGGTAGCGCCCCGCGAGCAGCTCCTCGCGCAAACGCAGCCAGTTCCCTCGCAGATACTCCGCAATCTCTCCCACCGTCATCCCGTCGATGCCGGGACTTCCCTTGTTGCCCTTGACTCGCTGCAGCGCGGCCCTCAGGTTGCGGCTCGACAGCGCCGCCTCCATCAGACCGCTCGCTCCCGGGTGTCCGCTCCCATTCGCCGCCTTCGGGGCTTCGTCGCTCCGCTTCCCTCTCGGGGCTTCACCCCTACCCGGAAACGGGAGCTCCAGTTGCCGGGACGTCTGACGCCTGGCCCTTCCGAGGCTCACGGCCTTTCACCCTCCTCCACGTTCGGCCCTTCGCCGCTCTCACCGGCTACTACGGCCTCGGCTGACTTCTCGCTCCGCCCGTCCTGGTGCGTCACCCTTTCAGGTGTGAGGCGAGATCTCCCCAGGTAAGACTCCGACCCTTCGCCGCGCGACCGCCGGGTTTACGTCGCCTGAGCCTTGGCCATCGGAGCTTCGCGGTCGCTTGCCCGCTCGCCCCGCTCGGCGCCGCCTCGTACCCGGTTTCTGTCCGTCGGCCCGCGACTTCGCTCCCCGCTGCTTTCCCACGGTCGGTCGCCCTCCCGCAGTTGCGGCTCGCTTCGATCACGATGGCCTGCTCTCGGGAGGACTCACACCTCCAAGGTCGGAGTCATGCTGGGCACACAAACGAGACGGGGCGGGCCAGCCGGCCCGCCCCGTCGCATCGGCAGCGCCGGTCGCGGCCTACATCACCGCGGTCGGCGGCGCCGGCTCATCGGCCTTCCCCGCCTTCGACAGCGGCACCCGGATCAGGTACCAGGCGAGGATCGCGAAGACCGGCAGCGCGAGCCACGGAGCGACCCCCGCGAGACCCGGGATCCGGTAGAACTCCGCCGGCTGGCCCATCCGGTCGCGCACGAAGACCGCGGTGGCGACGAGCAGGCCGACCAGCGCCTCGCCCGCGATCAGGCCGGAGGCGGCGAGCACGCCGGCGTTCTCCACCCGCGCCTTCTGGGCGTCGTTGAACTGCCGCTTTTCCTTACGCCGGTCGACGAAGCCGCGGATCATGCCGCCGATGAAGATCGCGAAGGTGGTCTCCAGCGGCAGGTACATGCCGACCGCGAAGAGCATGGGGCTCTTGACCCGGACGAGGATCAGGGCGATCCCCATCGCGATGCCGACGAGCACGAGCGGCCAGGCCATCTCGCCGCCCACGATCCCCTGCGAGACCGCGGCCATCAGACCGGCCTGCGGCGCCGGGAGGTTCGGGCCGCCGAAGCCGCCGAGGGCGGGGTTCGCCTTGAGGTCGGAGACGTGGAGGACGTAGAGCGGGAAGAAGAGCACGAGGCCGGAGACCACGATGCCGATGATGTCGCCGACCTGCATCTTCCACGGCGTACCGCCGAGGATGTGCCCGACCTTCAGGTCCTGCAGCATCTCGCCGGCCACCGCCGCCGAGACGCAGCCGACCGCGGCGACACCGAGCACCGCTGCGACTCCCTCCATCCCCTTGGCGCCGATGATCACCATCGTGAGTGCGGCGACGATCGTCGTCGCGAGCGTCAGCCCCGAGATCGGGTTGTTCGACGAGCCGATCATGCCGACGAGGTTCCCCGAGACCGCGGCGAAGAAGAAGCCGGTCACGAGGATCACGATCGCGGCGAGCACCGCGGCGCCGATCGCCTTGGTGAAGAAGAAGTAGAGGGCCACCATCAGCACCAGGATCACGCCGATGCCGAGGAGCACCGTCTTGAACGGGAGGTCGCGCTCGGTCCGGTCGGTCGGCGCGGCGGCGGCGGCCGACTTCTTCACGTCGGCGATGCCCCGCTTGATACCGACCGCGAGGTTCTTGCGCATCTTGTAGAGCGTGAAGGTGGCACCCACGAGCATCCCGCCGACCGCGATCGGCCGGACGATGAACTGGTAGAGGTGGTTGGTGAGCTGCGCCCAGTTTTCGACCCCGGCGGCGTCGGTGTAGGTGCCGATCAGCGAGGGGCCGAGGAAGAAGACGAGCAGCGGCACGAACAGCCCCCAGGCCATCAGGCCGCCGGCGAAGTTCAGGGCGCCGAGCTCGGGGCCGATGATGTAGCCGACGCCGATGTACGCCGGGCTCGCCGCCGGGGCGTGCATCGTGGTGATGCCGCCCGCCGGCACCTTGTTCGAGGTGGCGGACAGCCCGAGCCGGACGAAGCTCTCCTTGAGCTTCCCGACGGCGAGCGCGAAGGAGTTGGACTTGGCGAAGACGCCGAGGTCGGCGAGGAGCTGGAGCAGCGCCCCGACGCCCATCGCGCGGAAGAGCTGCACCGCCGCCTCGGAGCCCTTCTGGCCGGCCTTGTGGATCTCCGCCGCGGCCCGCGACTCGGGGAACGGCAGCGTCTCGTCCTCGACCATCACCCGGCGGAGGATCGTGACGAACATGATCCCGAGCAGGCCGCCGAGGATCATCAGCGCGCTCGCGAGCCAGTACTCGTTGCCGAGGTTGCCGGGCTCGAACTTCCAGATCTTGAGGATCACGAACGCCGGCACGGTGAAGATCGCGCCGGCGGCGACCGACTCACCGATCGAACCGACGGTCCGGGCGAAGTTCTCCTCGAGGATGCTGCCCCGGAAGACCCGCAGCACCGCCATGGCGATGACCGCGGCCGGATAGGTGGCCGCGATCGTCATGCCGGCCTTCAGACCGAGGTAGGCGTTGGCCGCACCCAGGATCACGCTCAGCAGCAGGCCCAGGATCAGGGCCCGCAGGGTGAACTCGAGCATGTTGGTGTTGGCCGGGACGTAGGGCTGGTAGCGCTTGTCGCTCAACAGGTCTCCTCCTCCGGTGAAGCGGTTCGCGTCCCCGGAGGCCGCCGGGCCCGGGGGGGGACGGTTCACGGCGTACCGGCGGATTGTACAGTCTGGACCGCTCTTCCACCCCCGACCGTCCGGGCAGGGCGCCCACGACCGCGCCGCTCCGGTAGCATGACCTCCCGTGGCCGTCCCTTTCCCCCTCCCTCCCGGCACCCCTCGCGAGCTCCACGTCTCCCGTGAGGCCCGGGACCGGTACCGCTTCGACGAAGACCTCTTCGGCTTCACCGGCCGCGCGCTGATCGCCCATTTCGCGGCCGCCCGGCGCTTCGCGGCGGCGATCAACGCCCGCCGCGACACTGTCCGCCACCCGGAGCAGGCGGTCTCGACCGGGGAGATCGCCGCCGCCGGGCTGATCGACGAGATCAACCACCTCCTCCTCCGGCGCTTCCGGGAACGAGCCGACCCCGGGCTGCTCGGCCGCGCCCTCGCCCTCTTCGGGGAACGGCTCGGGACGGCGGCGGTGCAGCGGACCCTGGCGGGGTTCTGCGACGAGTTCCCGCCGGTGGCGGTCTACCGCCGCCAGCTCGCGCCGGAGAGCTGGCTCGCCGGCGCGACCGGCGGCGAGCCGCACCGCGAGGCGGCGCTCGAGGAGCTCGCGCTCCTCTGGCTCAACAACCTGAACCCGGCCTTCGCCCGCCACCGCGAGCTCTTCGACGACCGGCGGCTCGCAGAGACCACCTCCTACAACCAGGTCGTGGCGGGGTTGCGGGAGGCGTTCGGACGCCACCCCGTCCCGGCCGAGCTCGCCGGCGAAGGGGGCGAGGAGAACATCCTCGACCTCCTGCGGGCGGCCGCCCTCGCCGCGCCGCACTCCGCCGAGGCGCAGCTCCGGCTCCTGCTCGCCCGCTTCGGCGACCTCGTCGGGCACGACCTCGCCCGCGAGCTGCTCACCGCGCTCGACGTCCTCAAGGAGGAGGGGCGGGCGCTGCTCGTCGCCGGCGGCGGCTTCGGCGCCCCCGCGGAGCTCCGCGCCGCCGAGCTGCCGCTGCCCGCCTTCGACGGCCTCGCCGTCGAGCCGGAGGCGTTCACGGCAGACCGCGCCTGGATGCCGCGGCTCGTGCTGCTCGCGAAGAACGTCTTCGTCTGGCTCGATCAGCTCTCCCGGCGCCACCGGCGGCCGCTCGCGACGCTCGCCGAGATCCCCGACGCCGAGCTCGACGAGCTCGCCCGCCGCGGGATCACCGGCCTCTGGCTGATCGGCCTCTGGGAGCGCAGCCCCGCCTCGCGGCGGATCAAGCAGCTCATGGGCAACCCGGAGGCGGCCGCCTCGGCCTACTCGCTCTTCGACTACGTGATCGCGGGCGAGCTCGGCGGCGAGGCGGCGCTCGCCGACCTCGCAGCGCGCGCCGCGCGGCGGGGGATCCGGCTCGCGAGCGACATGGTGCCGAACCACGTGGGGATCGACGGCCGCTGGGTGCTCGAGCATCCGGAGTGGTTCATCCAGCTCCCCTACCCGCCCTTCCCCTCCTACTCGTTCGACGGCCCCGACCTGTCGCCCGATCCCGCGATCGGCATCCACCTCGAGGATCACTACTACCAGCGGAGCGACGCCGCGGTCGTCTTCCGCCGCACCGACCGGCGCACCGGCGAGGTCCGCTACCTCTACCACGGCAACGACGGCACCCACATGCCGTGGAACGACACCGCGCAGCTCGACTACCTCCGCGCCGACGTCCGCGAGGCGGTGATCCAGACGATCCTGCGGGTGGCGCGGCAGTTCCCGATCGTCCGCTTCGACGCCGCGATGACGCTCGCCAAGCGCCACTACCAGCGGCTCTGGTACCCGGAGCCCGGCACCGGCGGCGACATCCCGTCGCGCGCCGGCCGCGGCCTCTCGCGTGCCGAGTTCGACGCCCAGATGCCGCAGGAGTTCTGGCGGGAGGTGGTCGACCGCTGTGCCGCCGAGGTGCCCGAGACGCTCCTGCTCGCCGAGGCGTTCTGGCTCATGGAGGGGTACTTCGTCCGCTCCCTCGGGATGCACCGGGTCTACAACAGCGCCTTCATGGTCTGCCTGCGCGACGAGGAGAACGCCAAGTACCGGCGGATCCTCAAGGAGACGCTCGAGTTCGACCCGGAGATCCTCTACCGGTTCGTCAACTTCGTGAGCAACCCGGACGAGCGCACCGCGATCGATCAGTTCGGCAAGGGGGACAAGTACTTCGGCGTCGCCACGCTGATGGCCACCCTCCCCGGCCTGCCGATGTTCGGCCACGGCCAGATCGAGGGGTTCGCCGAGCGGTACGGGATGGAGTACCGCCGCGCCTACCACGACGAGGAGCCCGACCCGTGGCTGCTCGCGCGCCACGAGCGGGAGATCTTCCCGCTCCTCCACCGCCGCGCGCTCTTCGCCGGCGTCGAGGAGTTCTGCCTCTACGACCTCGTGGGCGACGAGGGCGGGGTGCGCGAGGACGTCTTCGCCCTCTCCAACCGCCGCGGATCGGAGCGCGCCCTCGTCCTCTGCAACAACGGCCCCCACCCGCAGAGCGGCCGGCTCTTCCGCGCCACGCCGGTGGCCGAGAAGCTGCCGGACGGCACGAAGCGGCTCCGCGAGCGCACCCTCGCCGAAGGGCTCGGCCTCGACGGCGGCCCGAACCGGATCCTCCTCTGGCGCGAGCCCGGCAGCGGTCTCGAGTACCTGCGGCCGAGCGGCGAGCTCGCGGTCCACGGCTTCCCGGTCTCGCTCGGGCCGTACCAGACCCGGGTCCTGCTCGACCTGCGCGAGCTCAGCGACGGCGACGGCCGCTACCACGCGCTCGCCGCCGAGCTCGGGGAGCGCGGCGTGCCGAGCGTCGAGGAGGCGCTGCTCGAGATGGCGCTCCGCCCCCTCCACGCCCCGTTCGCCGCCCTCCTCGCTCCGGACCTCACGGCCGCCCTCCTCGCTCCCGCCGCGAGCCCGGAAGAGGAGAGCTGGTGGCGCGCGGCCGCGACGGCGCTTCCGGAGGCGGAGCGCGAGGAAGAGCTTCCCGATTCCGATACCGACGAAGAGCAGGCCCCGGATGAACCGGAGGCCGAAGGAGAGACCGTGTCGCCTCCGCTCGCCGACGACGCCAGCGCAGAGGCTCCGACGAAGCGGGCACCGGAGGCCGCCGAGGAAGCGGTCGCGCTCTCTCTCGCCGTGGATGCCGAAGACGGAGCCGGCGATGAGGTTCCCTCCGAACCGGCCGTGGACGATCACGAGCCCGCGGCCTCGGAGACCGTGGCCACGGCTCTCCCGGAGCCCGCGCGACGGCTGGAGGCGGCGCTCGCCACCGCGCTCCGTGCGGCCGCCGAAGAGGCCGGGATTCCGGAGGCGGACCGGGAGGTCGCGATCGCGGCGGTGACCGCCGGCGTGCTCCCCGGCGTCGCCAGGCTGCGGGCGCTCGTCGCCGCCGCCCGGAGCGACGAGGAGAGCCCGGCGGCGGTCCGCCTCCGCGCGGCGTTCGGGCCCGGAAAACGGGAGGCGGGGCTGCTCGCCTGGCTCCTCCTCCGCGACCTCGGGAGGCTCGCCGGGGAGGCGGAAACCGGGACGGCGGCGACGGCGGTGCGCGAGCGCACCGCGGCCTGGTTCGACGACTGGCGGCTCGGCCGGGTCGTGGCGCGGCAGCTCGCGGCCGGGGGGCTCTCACCGGCGGCGGCCGAGCGGGCGGTCCAGGCGGTGCGGCTCCTCTTCCTCCTCGAGAGGCCCGGCGCGCGCGCCGCCGCCGCCGAGGTCCCCGCCCTCTTCGCCGAAGCCGCGGCGAGCGAGGCGGGGCGCACGCTGCTCGGCATCCATCCGTACGACGGGGTGGTCTGGCTGCGGCGCGAGGGGCTCGACGAGCTGACCGCCTGGCTCCTGCTCGCCGCCCGACTCGAGACGCTGGATGCCACCGCCGGGGAGATCGCCGCCGCCGGCGGCCGTGTCCTCGCCGCCCGCGCCGAGCGTGCCGGCTACCGGCTGGAGCCCCTCCTCCGGACGCTCACCGGCGAACCGGACGCCGACGCCGACGCCTGACGGCCGGCGAGGCCGGGGCCCTCCGGTCCGGGAACCGCCGTCTCAACCGGCCCGGCGCTCGGCGCGAGCGGCGGCGACGGCGGCTTCCCGCTCGCGGCGCTCCTCGTCGCTGAGCGCCCACTTCCGCACCGAGACCGTCGCCTTCATCTTCTCGATCACCTCGAGCGCGATCTCCCGCACCAGCGGCTCGAGGGCAGCGACGCCGTCGCCGGTGAGGAGGCGGCCGACGAGGGCGTCCGACATCTCGGCGAGCGCCCCTTCGCCCGCCGGGGTCCGGGAGGTGGCGGCGAGGGACTCGACGGTCGCCTCGATCACGAGGCCGCCGATCGCGCGGGCGAGCGGGCGGACGACGAGGCCGGGCAGCGGCACCTCGTCGAGCGCGCGGGAGCGGGCGACGGCATGGTCGAGGTGGAGGGCGAGGAGCCGGTGCAGGCCGGCGAGCAGCTCCGGATCGGCGAGGAGGCTCCCGATCTGGCTCGCGAGCTCGCCCGCGATCGCCTCCCGCCGCCCGGCGACGACCTCCGCCGCGATCCGCCGGTGGGTGCCCGCGAGGAGCTCCTCCTCCAGCTCGTGGAGCAGGACGAGCGCCACCCGGTCGGAGACCTCCTCGGCGATGATCGCGCCGATCGTGCCCGCGGCGCGGCTGAAGAGATCGCGGCCGACGCTCGACAGCTCGCTGCGGCGCAGCCGCATGTAGATCGAAACCGCGCGCAGCGGCCGGAAGAGCCGGAAGTAGGCGGTCGGCAGGAGGCCGATCACGTCGTACCAGTGGAAGAGCGGATAGAACCACCAGCGCGCGTCGCGCCCCCGCCGCACCGCCCCGCGCCAGCGCCAGGCGAACTCGCCGACGAAGAGGAGGAGGAACGGCAGGTCGAGCTTCCAGAAGTTGTCCTCGAGGGCGCCCGTGCGGTCGTACTCGCGGTAGAAGTTCGGCACGAGCAGGGGGCGCAGCTCGCTGTCGAAGAAGGCGAGGCGGTGGCGCAGCAGCTGCCGCTCGGGCGGCCAGAGCGCCACCGCCGCCGCCGAGGCGCGCACCGGATCGGCGAGCTCGAGCGTCGGGATCTCCAGCTCCGCCGCCACCCGCCGCCGTACCGCCTCGAAGCTGCGACCCTGCCCGGAGCGTTCGAACGGGTTCTCGACCAGCAGCCGGGCGGTGAGGGCCTGGAGCGTCTCGAGCCGCGCCGCCGTCGGCTCGCGCCCGGGCTCGAGCTCCACGCCCTGGCGCACCGCCTGCTCTTCGGCGAGCAGAGCGGCGGTGAGCGGATGGGGCTCGATCCCCTTGACCGGATCGTAGAGGCGCACGAGCGGCGGCAGGAAGCGCTGATAGGTCGGCCGGAGGAGCAGGTAGGTGAGGTCGAAGAGGATGAGGCAGAGGTTGATCAGCGCCACCCAGACCATGAAGACGTCCCAGAGCAGCTCGCGGCCGAGCCTGCCCCGGGGATGCACCTGCGCCAGCAGCTCCTTCACGCTCCCACCTCCTCCATCGTGCGGATCCTAGCCCTCCCGCCGGGGCGGCGCCCGCGAGAAGGGAGGGAGCTGGTGATAGCGTTCCCGCAGCCGTTCGCCGCGCACCCGGCACCCAGACCTTCGGAGGCCCGCCGCTGGATACCGCCCTCGTTCTCGCGCTCCTCGCCGGCGCGACGCTCCTGCTGCTGAGCGTCCTCGCCAGCCGTCTCTCCTCCCGCCTCGGGATCCCCGCGCTCCTCCTCTTCCTCCTCATCGGGATGCTCGCCGGCTCGGAGGGTCCGGGCGGGATCGCCTTCGACAACGCCCGGCTCGCGATGTTCGTCGGCTCGATCGCGCTCGCGCTGATCCTCTTCGACGGCGGGCTCCAGACCGAGCTCGAGCAGCTCGGCCGGCCGCAGCTGCGCGCCGGGCTGATCCTGGCGACCCTCGGGGTCGTCATCACGGCCGCGGTGGTCGCCGCCTTCTGCGTGCTCGCGCTCGGGATGTCGCCGCTCCAGGGGCTCCTGGTCGGTTCCGTGCTCTCCTCCACCGACGCCGCGGCGGTCTTCTCCGTGCTCCGGGCGCGCGGGGTCGGTCTCTCGCCGCGGCTGCGCTCGCTCATCGAGTTCGAGTCGGGCAGCAACGACCCGACCGCCGTCTTCCTGACCGTGGCCGTCATCTCCGCGGCCCAGCTCGAGGCCGCCGAGCCGTGGCGACTCGTCCTCTCGTTCCTCTTCCGGATGGGCGGCGGCGTCGCCCTCGGCTGGCTCGCGGGGCGGGTCCTCGTCTGGCTGCTCAACCGGATCGACCTCGAGTACGACGGCCTCTACTCGGTGCTCACCCTCGCCGCGGTCGGCACCATGTTCGGCGCCGCCGAGGCCGCCGGCACCAGCGGCTTCGTGGCGGTCTACGTGGCCGGGCTCACGATGGCGGGCCGGATCTTCGTCCACCATCGCAGCATCGTGCGCTTCCACGAGGGGCTCGCCTGGCTGATGCAGGTGACGATGTTCCTGGTCCTCGGCCTGCTCGTCTACCCCTCGCACCTGGCCCGCGGGATCTGGCCGGCGCTGGCGATCTCGGCGGTGCTGATGCTCGTCGCGCGGCCGGCGGCGACCTTCCCGTCGCTGATCGGCTCGGGCCTGAGCTGGCGCGAGCGGCACATGGTCGCCTGGGTGGGGCTGCGGGGGGCGGCCCCGATCATCCTCGCCACCTTCCCGCTCGTCGCCGGCCTCGACACCTCGGGGGTGATCTTCAACACCGTCTTCGTCGCGGTGATCACCTCGGTGCTCGTCCAGGGCCCGACCGTGAGCCTCGTGGCCCGGCGTCTCGGCATCGCCGAACCGGTCACCGAGCCCCTTCGCTCCCCGATCGACGTCGACCTCCCGCGCGACCCGACCTTCTCGGTCAAACGGTTGCAGATCGAGGCCGGCTCGGAGGCCGACGGCAAGAAGCTGCTCGCCATCGGCGGCCCCGACCGGCCGCTCATCGTCCTGATCCGCCGCCAGGGCTGCCTCTTCCTGCCCACCGGTGCCAGCCCGCTCGCCGCCGGCGACGAGCTGTTCGCGCTCGGCTCGGACGAGTCGATGCAGGCGCTCGGGCAGATCCTCCGGAAACCCAGGATCCCCTGAACGGGGCGCCCCGCCCGGCCTCGGGATAAGCTCGCCGGCCGATGGCAACTCCGATCCCGCCCAACCGCGTCCGCTTCACGCTCGGCGAGCTCGCCGCCGCCACCGGCGGCCGGCTCTTCGCCGCCGATCCCGAGACGGCGGTCACGGGGGTCACCACCGACTCGCGCACCGCCGAGGCGGGAGGGCTCTTCGTCGCGCTCTGGGTGCCGCCCGGCGGCCCCCTCGAGATGAGCCGGGACGGCCACGAGTTCGTCGCCGCCGCCCGCGAGCGGGGCGCCTTCCCGCTGGTGGCCGCCCGCCGCGGCGTGACGGGCCCCCGGCTCGAGGTCGTCGATACCCTCCGCGCCCTCGGCGACCTCGCCCGCCGCTTCGTGGCGCGGCAGACGCAGGGGCACCCGGTGCCGGCGCTGGCGATCGGCGGCGCCGCGGGCAAGACCACCACGAAGACGCTGGCCGCGGCCGCGGTCACCGCCCTCTGCGGCCCGACCCTCGCCACCCCGGGAAGCCTGAACAACCTGCTCGGGGTGCCCCTCACCCTCCTCTGCCTCGGCCGGGAGCACCGGACGATGGTGATCGAGTGCGGCACCTCGTCGCCCGGCGAGATCCCCCGCCTCGGCGAGATCGTGCGCCCCGAGGTGGCGCTCGTCCTCAACGTCGACCTCGAGCACAGCGAGCGGCTCGGCGACCTCGCGGCGATCGCCGACGAGGAGGCCGCGCTCTTCGCGGCCGCCCGCCGCGCCGTCGTCACCTCGACCGAAGAGCCGGAGCTCCTCGCGCGGCTCCCCCGGAGCGGCGGGCAGGAGGCGCTCCTCTTCGGCGCCGGCGCGCCGGCGGACGTGCGCCTCGCCCGCCGGGAGACGCTTCCCGACGGAACCGCGCGGGTCGTGCTCGAGATCGCCGCGCGGCTGCGGGCCCGGCGGGCCGACCGCCGGCTCGAGATCGTCACCCCGCTGCTCGGTCCCACTGCCGCCGTGGATCTCGCTGCCGCGGTGGCGGGTACGGCGGCGCTCCGGGACCGGCCGCTCGATCAGGAGGAGCTGGTCGCGGTCGCGCGGGCGCTCGGCGCGGTGCCAGCGGTGCCCGGGCGTCTCGCCCCCCGCCGGTTCGGCGAGGTGCTCGTGCTCGACGACAGCTACAACGCCAACCCGCGCTCGGTGCGCGCCGCGCTGGCCGCGGCCCGCGAGGCCGCCGCGGCCCGGAACGGCCGGCTCCTCGTCGCGCTCGGCGACATGCTCGAGCTCGGCGACGCCGCGGCGACCGCGCACGCCGAGATCGTGCAGGAGGCGGCGGCCGGGGCCGCGCTCTTCGCCGGTGCCGGCCCCTTGACCACGGCGGCGGCGCGCGCGGCCGGCCTCGCCACCGACTGCCTCCTCGCCGACGACGCGGCCGAGCTCGCCGAGGCGCTCGTCGCCCGAAGCGCGCCGGGCGACGTGGTCCTCGTCAAGGGCTCGCGGGGGATGCGGATGGAGCGGCTCGTCGCCGCCTTCGAACGCGCGGGAGAGGACCCCGGATGAGCACCGGAGAGGCCACGACCCGGCGCGGTGCCGAGATCCTGCTCGCCGCCTACCAGGCCTACCGCACCGCGCTCGCCGGCCTCACGGACGCCGCCGCCGGGCACTTCGCACGCCGCGACTGGGCAGCCGCCCGGCGGGATGCGGTCGAGCGGCTCGTCATCTACCGCCAGAACCTCGACACGGCGATCGCCGCGCTCACGGAACAGTTCGGGGAGGCGGTCCGCCTGCGCCAGACCTGGGGCGGGCTCAAGGCGGCGTTCCGGCCGCTCGCGGCGGCCGAGGTCGACACCGAGATCGCGGAGACCTTCTTCAACTCCGCGACCCGCCGGGTCTTCTCCACCGTCGGCATCGACCCGGAGATCGAGTTCGTCTCCCGCGCGGCGCCGCTGGCCGCCGTCGGCCCGGACGAGGACGGGACGGCGTGCCGGCGCTTTCCGGCGAGCGGCGGCCTCGAGGCGCTCCTCGGCGAGATCCTCGCCGGCTACCGCCCCGGATGCGGCTACGAAGACGCCGCCCGCGACGCGGCGCTCGGCGCCGCCGCGCTCGCCGAGGCCCTCGCCGGCGCCACCGTCCACGAGGCCGAGCTCGTCCGCGCCCCCTTCCATCGCGGCCAGGCCGCCTATCTGGTCGGCCGCCTCCGCGGCCCCGGTCTGCGGCAACCGCTGGTGCTCGCGCTCACCAACCCGGACGGCCGCGCCCGGCTCGACGCCGTGCTCACCGCCGAGGACGACGTGAGCATCGTCTTCAGCTTCACCCGCTCCTACTTCTTCGTCGACGCCGGCCGCACCGCCGAGCTCGTGCGCTTCCTCCGGGCGATCATGCCGCGCAAGCCGGTGGGCGAGCTCTACAACTCCCTCGGCTTCAACAAGCACGGCAAGACCGAGCTCTACCGGGCGCTGCTCCGGCACCTCGAGACCACCGACGCCCGCTTCGACATCGCCCGCGGCGAGCGCGGGATGGTGATGGCGGTCTTCGACCTCGCCGGCTTCGACTCGGTCTTCAAGATCATCCGCGACCGGTTCGATCCGCCGAAGTCGACCACCCGGGCCGAGGTGATGGGCAAATACCGGCTCGTCTTCGAGCACGACCGGGCCGGCCGGCTGGTCGACGCCCAGGAGTTCGAACACCTCGTCTTCGCCCGCGAACGGTTCACCCCCGCGCTCCTCGCCGAGCTGGCGGCGAAGTGCGCCGGCACCGTGCGGATCACCGACGACACGGTCCACTTCGACCACCTCTACACCGAGCGCCGGCTCACCCCGCTCGACGTCTGGCTCCGGGAGGCGTCGCCGGAGGCGGCCCGGGCGGCGGTGCTCGACTTCGGGCAGGCGCTGCGCGACCTCGCGGCCACCGACATCTTCCCCGGCGACCTCCTGCTCAAGAACTTCGGCGTCACCCGGCATCACCGGGTGGTCTTCTACGACTACGACGAGCTCTCGCGGGTGCGCGACTGCGTCTTCCGCGACCTGCCCGAGGCGGAGACCGACGAGGAGGAGATGGCCGGGGAGGCCTGGTTCTACGTCGACGAGCGCGACATCTTCCCCGAGGAGTTCATCCGCTTCTTCGGCATCCCGCCGGCGCTGCGCGCTCCGTTCCTCGACGCCCACCGCGACCTGCTCCGCGCCGACTTCTGGCGCTCCCTGCAGGAGGACCACCGCCGGGGCGTCCATTACGACATCCGCCCCTACCCCGACTCGCTCCGTCTCCACCCCCGCTGAACGCCGCGCCCGGCAGCCGGCGGCGGCCGGGTGGTATCCTGCGCCCGGTTCGAGTGTCGTTTCGCCGGATCCCGAAAGACAGGAGGTCTCCCATGTCCGAATGGCGTTTCACGGTCCCCGGAGACGGGGCGCAGATCACCCTGGAAGGCGGCCGCCTGCAGGTGCCCGACCGGCCGATCGTCCCGTTCATCGAGGGCGACGGCACCGGCCCCGACATCTGGCGGGCGTCGGTGCGCGTCTTCGACGCCGCGGTCGAGAAGGCGTACGGCGGCCGGCGGAAGATCGCCTGGATGGAGGTGCTCGCCGGGCAGAAGGCGTTCGACCTCGCCGGCGTCTGGCTGCCGGAGGCGACCGTGGAGGCGTTCCGCGACTACCTGGTCGGGATCAAGGGCCCCCTCACCACCCCGATCGGCGGCGGCATCCGCTCGCTCAACGTCGCGCTGCGCCAGCTGCTCGACCTCTACGTCTGCCTGCGGCCGGTCCGCTGGTTCGCAGGGGTCCCCTCGCCGGTGAAACATCCGGAGAAGGTGGACATGGTGATCTTCCGCGAGAACACCGAGGACATTTACGCCGGCATCGAGTTCGCCGCCGGCTCGCCCGAGGCCACGAAGCTGCTCGCGTTCCTCGGCGCCGAGTTCCCGAAGGAGTACGCGAAGATCCGCTTCCCCGGCAGCTCGGGCATCGGCATCAAGCCGGTCTCCGAGGAGGGAACCGAACGGCTGGTGCGCGCCGCGATCGACTACGCGCTCACCAACGGCCGCAAGAGCGTCACCTTCGTGCACAAGGGCAACATCATGAAGTACACCGAAGGGGCGTTCCGCAACTGGGGCTACGCGCTCGCGGAGCGGGAGTTCGGCGACCGGGTCTACACCTGGGAGCAGTGGGAGCGCACCAGGCGCGAGCGGGGCGAGAAGGCGGCCAACGAGGAGCAGCGCGGGGCGCTCGCCGGCGGCCGGGTGCTCGTCAAGGACGCGATCGCCGACATCACCCTGCAGCAGGTCCTCACCCGCCCCAACGAGTTCGACGTCATCGCCACCCTGAACCTCAACGGCGACTACCTCTCCGACGCCCTCGCCGCGCAGGTCGGCGGCATCGGGATCGCACCGGGCGGCAACGTCAACTACGCCACCGGCCACGCGGTGTTCGAGGCGACCCACGGCACCGCGCCGAAGTACGCCGACCTCGACAAGGTGAACCCCGGCTCGGTGATCCTCTCCGGCGAGATGATGCTCCGCTACCTCGGCTGGACGGAGGCCGCGGATCTGATCCTCCGCGGCATGGACGGCGCCATCGGCGCGCGCCGGGTCACCTACGACTTCGCGCGGCTGATGGAGGGAGCCACCGAGATCCGCTGCTCGGAGTTCGGCGACGCGGTGATCGCCCAGATGGGCTGAGGCGAGCGCCGGACGCCGTCCGGCCTCAGGCGAGCGGCTCGCCGCGGCGCACCCGGCCGCGGGCGAGCGAGGCGAGCACCCCGAGCACGCAGAGCGGGCCGAAGAGCAGGAACGCCTGCCGCTGCGTGGCGAGCAGCGCCAGCGCGTTGTCCGTGCCGAGCTGCGCCTCCCCCATCGTGCGGGCGGTCAGGAGCGCGAGCGCCGCCATCGAGAGCGACTGGCCGAGCTGCCGCATCGTCCCGAGGACCGCCGAGGCCACGCTGTAGTCGCGCCGGTCGACCGCGCTCATCACCGCGTTGGTGTTCGGCGAGGAGAAGAGCGCGAAGCCGACGCCGATCAGCAGCAGCGTCCCCACCACCACCGCGAGCGGCGTGGCGGGGCCGAGCAGCGCGAAGAGGAAGAGGGAGAGCGCCGTCAGCGCCATCCCGAGCGAGGCCGGCACCCGGGGCTGGAACCGGTCCGAGAGCCGGCCGGCGAGCGGGGAGAGGAGCGCCATGGTCAGCGGCTGGGCGAGCAGCAGCAGGCCGGCGTGGCGCGGCGGCAGCCCCCGGACCACCTGCAGGTAGAGCGAGAGCAGATAGCCGACCGCGAAGGTGGCGCTGTAGTTGAGCAGCGCCGCGAGGTTCGAGAAGGTGAAGACCGGGTCGCGGAAGAGCCGCGCCGGCACGATCGGCCGCGCGCTCAGCCGGTCGCGCACGAGGAAGAGCCCGAAGGCCACCGCGCCGGCGGCGATCACCCACTTGCCCGCGCCGCTCCGCGCCACCGCCGCGAGGCCGCCGACGAGCGCCCCGAAGCCGGCGGCGTAGAGCGCGGCGCCGAGCCAGTCGAACCGTCGCTCCGTCACCTCCGGCGACCGCTCGCGCGGGATCGAGAGCGCGCCGTAGAGCGCCATCCCGCCGCCGAACAGGCCGCTGCCGAGGAAGATCGCGCGCCAGCCGAACCACTCGACGATCAGCCCGCCGATCACCGGCCCGAGCGCGAGGCCGAGGTAGACCGAGGCGACGCTGATCCCGAGGACCCGCCCCCGCTGGGAGGCGGGGAAGGCGGCCACGACCATCGCCATCCCGGTGGCGAACGGCATCGCGCCGGTACCGCCCTGGAGCGCCCGCAACCAGACGAGCGAGGTGATGTTCGGCGCCACCGCCGCGGCGAGAAGGAAGAGGGCCTGCAGCGCGGCGCCGGTGAGGAAGATCCGCCGGCGGCCGGCGAGGTCGGCGAGCCGGCCGAACGGCAACAGGAGCGCGGCGGCGGCGATGATGAACGCGACCACGACCCCGTGCAGCGCCGCCGCGGGGGCCGCGAACTCCTCGCCGATCGCCGGGATCGCCAGGTTGAGGGCGCTCGAGAGAAACGGGGTGAGGAACGCCGAAAGGCTCACCACCACGAGGACCGCCTGCCGCTGCCCGGGCGGCGGCAGCGCCCCCGGGGGGCCTTCCACGCCCGCCATGGGCCCGAGTCTACGGGATGCACGGACGCCGCATCGCGGCGCGAGCCGTTAGAATGTTCGCGTGCCCGCTTCGCGGCACCGAGAGGGAGGATCGCGATGCCCACCGAACAGACCGAGATGCGGCGTGTCCTCTACTTCCCCGGGCGCGCGGCGCTGACCGCCTCGTTCTTCCGGTCGCTCGGCGCGCTCGACGAGTGCCGGCTCGGGGCGCGCAGCGGCGAGCCCACGGTGGTCTGCCGGGAGACCGCCCTCTCGTTCGTCGAACGGCGCACGATCGAATCGTTCCTCGCCGCCCTCCACAGCCAGTACTTCAACCTCGTCCTGCTCGACCTGCGCGAGCCCGTGCAGCCCCGGAGCCGGCAGCGCAAGCAGACGGCGTTCGCGCGCGGGATGGCGCTGCTCGAGGCGATGGATCGCGAGACCGACATCGAACGCCGGTACGGCTTCCACCGGATCTTCGCCCTCGTCTCCGGCCCGGACCCGATCGAGGTCGACCGCCAGATCGCCACCCTCGGCGCGGTCGGGGTGCGCCACGTGATGCGGGACCCCTCGACCTGCCACCACGATCCGTCCTGTCCCCGCCTCCCCGAAGCCGCCGCCTTCTCCCGCCAGGTGCTGCGGGAGATGAAGGAGGTCTGCCTGCATCGGCAGCCGGGCAAGATCGCGCTCTGCGTCTCGGGCGGCGGGATCACCGGCCTCTACTTCGAGCTCGGGGTCCTGAAGTGCCTCGAGGACTGCCTCCCCTCCGGCACCCTCAACCGGCTCGACCTCTACTTCGGCATCAGTGCCGGCAGCGTGCTCAGCGGCATCCTCGCCAACGGCTTCTCGGTGACCGAGTTCATGGCGGCGATCGACGGCGCGGGAGAGGGGCGGATCGAGCCGCTCGACCTCAACCTCCTCGGCCTCTCGCACCTCGACCTGCGCGGCCTCGCCGCGCCGCTGCGGCAGGTCTTCACGCTCGCCAGCCGCGGCGCCGCCGAGCTGCTCCGGGGGCGGCTCCCCTTCTCGCTCGAATCGCTGATCTTCGAGTACGGCGACCTCTTCCACGCGCCGTTCCGCACCGACGGCTTCGGCAACCTGCTGCGGCGCGCCTTCAGCCGCCCCGGTCACACCGACGACTTCCGGCAGCTGCCGCACCCCCTCTTCGTCGGCGCCACCGATCAGGACCTCAAGGAGCACGTCCTCTTCGGCGAGCCGCCGCACGACGAGGTGCCGATCAGCGTCGCCATCCAGGCCTCGATGAGCATCAACCCGGTCTTCGCGCCGACCGTGATCGGCGGCCGCTACTTCGAGGACGGCGCGGTGACCCGGACCTCGAACTTCCCCGACGCCATCCGGAAAGGCGCGGACCTGATCTTCACCATCGACCCGATCGTCCCGTACGTCTCGAAGCGCGCCGGCTTCGCCCGGAACCGCGGGGTCTTCTACAACACCGACCAGGACATCCGCACCGTCTCCTTCACCCGCTACGACACCACCCGCAACTGGGCGCTGCGGCGCCACCCCGAGGTCTCGCTCTACACCTTCCTGCCGCCGAACAGCCTGCGCCGGATCCTCTCGGTCAACCCGATGGACCACCGGCCGTTCCGCGAGATCTGGCGGGGCGCCTACCTCGGCACCCTGAAGCGGATCGAAGCGCTGGGCTACCGCCTCCGCGGCGACCTGCGGGCGCACGGGATCGCCTTCGACCCGCAGCCGGCCATGGCGGTGGCGGCCCGGCTCAATGCGATCCGGCAGCCGCGCTTCGCCGACTTCTTCCCCGACGGAAAGGTCGAGATCCGGTCGGTCGAACCGCCCGTGAAGCCGCGGGCAACGAAGCGCCCGGCCCGGCGCCCGCAGGCGCCGCCCGCCGCCTGAGTCCCCACCGGCGCGCCGCCCGGGCTGAAACCCGGCGGCGCTCCCGTGCGTTCAAAAGGTGTCCCCCGCGGCCCCGGGGCCGCACCACCGATGGAGGAGAGATGCGCCGCCTTGCCAGCCTCACGCTGCCGCCCCTCGTTCTCGCGACCGTCCTGCTGCTCCTCGCCGCCGCCCACCCGGCGGCCGCCGGCGAGCCACCCCGGCTCCTGCGCCAGCCCACCCTCTCGGCCCACGAGATCGCCTTCGCCTTCGCCGGCGACCTCTGGGTGGCTCCCCGCGCTGGCGGGGAGGCGCGGCGCCTGACCACTCACCCCGGGCTGGAGCGGGACCCGGTCTTCTCCCCCGACGGCAGCCGGATCGCCTTCACCGGCGAGATCGACGGCAACGTGGACGTCTACGTCGTGCCCACCGCCGGCGGCGCGCCGCGGCGGCTGACCTGGCACCCCGGCCCCGATCAGGTCGTCGGCTGGAGCCCGGACGGGAGCCGGATCCTCTTCCGCAGCGCCCGTGACAACGCCAGCCGCGGCACCCGGCTCTGGTCGGTCCCGGCCACCGGCGGCTGGCCCGAGCGGCTGCCGCTCCCCGAGGCGTTCTGGGGCACCTACTCCCCGGACGGCGCCCGGCTCGCCTACATGCCGTACGAGCGGAGCCAGCTCTCCTGGAAGCGGTACCGCGGCGGCCAGGTGACCCACACCTGGATCGTCGACCTCGCGAGCCTCGCGGTCGAGGCGGTGCCGCACGGCAACGCGAACGACTCCTACCCCTCCTGGGCCGAGGACGGCCGGATCTACTTCCTCTCCGACCGGGAGGGCGCGGTCACCCTCTTCCGCTACGACCCCGCCACGAAGGGGACCGAGCGGGTCTTCACGAACGCCGGGCTCGACCTGAAGAACGCCCGGCCCGGCCCCGGCGCCGTCGTCTTCGAGCGGTTCGGCGAGATCGGCCTCTACGACCTCGCGAGCGGCCGGGTGAGCTTCCCCGAGATCCGCGTCACCCCCGACCTCGCCGCGCTGCGGCCGCGCTGGACGAAGGTCGGCGACCAGGCCGGCGCCGGCGCCCTCTCCCCGACCGGCGCCCGCGCCGCCTTCTCCGCTCGCGGCGAGATCTTCACGGTGCCGGCCGAGAAGGGCGACCCGCGCAACCTGAGCCGCAGCCCCGGCGCCGCCGACCGCGACCCGGCCTGGTCGCCCGACGGCCAGACGGTCGCCTGGCTCTCCGACGAGTCGGGCGAGTACGCCCTCCACCTCGCGCCGCAGAGCGGCCTCGGCGAGGTGCGGAGGATCCCGCTCGGCGAGCCGCCGTCGTTCTTCTACCGGCCGCTCTTCTCGCCCGACGGCAACTGGATCGCCCTCACCGACAAGCGGCTCAACCTCTGGGTCGTCGAGCTCGCCACCGGCGCGATGACGAAGGTGGACACCGCCACCTACGATCACCTCACCCGCGCGATCGACCCCGCCTGGTCGCCCGACTCCCGCTACCTCGCCTACACCCGGCGCCAGCCCTCGCTCCTCCACGACGTCTACCTCTTCGACGTCGCGGCAAAGGAGACCCACCGGCTCACCGACGGCCTCGCCGACGCGACCCAGCCGGTCTTCGACGCCTCGGGCAAGTACCTCTGGTTCGCCGCCTCCACCGACTTCGGCCCGACCTCGGCCTGGCTCGACATGACCGGCGTCGAGCACCCGGTCACCCGCGCGGTCTATCTCGCGATCCTCGCCGCCAGCGAGCCGTCGCCGTTCGCCCCCGAAAGCGACGAGGAGAAGCCCGCCGCGGCCGCCGCGACGAAGGCGGCCGGCAAGGAGAAGGGGAAGAAGCCCGCCGACGCCGGCAAGCAGACCGATGCGGAGAAGGAGAGCGTCCGGGTCCAGGTCGATCTCGACGGGATCGCCCGGCGGATCGTGCCGGTGCCCGGCATCTCGCCGCAGCACTACTACCGGCTCGCCGCCGGCAAGGCCGGCGTCCTCTTCCTCCTGCAGGCCGCCGAGCTGACGGGCGCCGACGAGGAGGGGCCCTCCGCCGGGCCGCTCTGGCGCTACGAGCTCGAGAAGCGGAAGGCGACCCGGCTCGCCAACGGCATCGACGCGATCGAGGTCTCGCGCGACGGCGAGAAGCTGCTCGTCCACTCCGGGCCGGGCTGGTCGATCCACGCCACGGCCGGCGAGCTCGACCTGAGCAAGGGCAGGCTCGACCTCGACCGGCTGGAGGTCCGGGTCGATCCGCTCGCCGAATGGCGGCAGATCCACCACGAGGCGTGGCGCCTGCAGCGCGACTTCCTCTACGACCCCGGCTTCCACGGCCTCGACCTGAAAGCTGCCGAAGCGCGGTACGCCCGCTGGCTCGACGGCCTCGCCCATCGCGACGACCTCAACTACCTGCTCGTCGAAGGGCTCGGCGAGCTCAGCCTCGGCCACGTCTACGTCGGCGGCGGCGACCTGCCCGAGCCCCCGCGCGTCCGGGGAGGCCTCCTCGGCGCCGACTGGGAGGTCGCCAACGGCCGCTACCGGATCACCCGGATCTACTCGGGCGAAAGCTGGAACCCCACCCTCGTCGCCCCCCTCGACCGCCCCGGCGTGGACGCCCGGGTGGGCGACTACCTGATCGCGGTCGAAGGGCGGGAGCTGCGGGCGAGCGACTCCCTCTACGCCGCCTTCGAGGCGACCGCCGGTCGCGCGGTGCGGATCCGCCTCGCCGCCGACCCGGAGGGGAAGGGGGCGCGCGAGGCGACGGTGACCCCGGTCGAAAGCGAGATGGGGCTCCGCTACCGCGGCTGGGTCGAGGACAACCGCCGCCGCGTCGAGGAGCGCTCCGGCGGCCGCCTCGGCTACCTCCACCTGCCCAACACCGCGGGCGCCGGCTACACCTCGTTCAACCGGTACTTCTACCCGCAGATCGACCGCGACGGGCTCGTCATCGACGAGCGGAACAACGGCGGCGGGCTGATCGCCGACCACATCGTGGAGGTCCTCGGCCGGCGTCCGCTCTGGGCCGTCGCGACCCGCGAAGGGATCCCGATGCGCTCCCCCGCCGGCGCCCTCTACGGCCCGAAGGTGATGCTGATCAACCGGCAGGCGGGCTCGGGCGGCGACGCCCTCCCCTGGATGTTCCGCGAGCTCGGGCTCGGCCCCCTCGTCGGCACCCGCACCTGGGGCGGGCTCGTCGGGATCTGGGACTACCCCGGGCTGATCGACGGCGGCCGGGTCACCGCCCCGCGCGGCGGCCTCTTCACCCGCAACGGCCGCTGGGAGGTGGAGAACGTCGGTGTCGCCCCCGACTACGAGGTCGAGCTCACCCCGCGCGACTTCGCCGCCGGCCGCGACCCGCAGCTCGAGAAGGCGATCGACCTCCTCCTCGAGGCGCTCGCCAAGGAGCCGCCGACCCGGCCGGAGATCCCGCCCTACCCGGACTACCAGGTGAGCCCCTGGCGGACCGAAGCCACGCCGTGACCGCCCCGGGCTGGCCGCCGCCGGCGGATCGCGATAGGGTCGCGCCCACCGATCCCGCCGGCGGCGTCCCCGCCGGAGACAACTGACCGGTTCCGAGGAGGCTCAGGATGAAGAAGCTGTTCTCGTTTGTCCTCGCGTTCGCGCTGCTCGCCGGCGCCGGCGCCGCGTTCGCCCAGCTCGAGCTGCCGCGCCCCAGCCCGAAGGCGAGCGTCATGCAGCAGGTCGGCATCACCGAGATGACCATCACCTACTCGCGCCCGGGAGTGAAGGGCCGCGCGATCTGGGGGGAGCTCGTCCCCTGGGGCGAGGTCTGGCGCACCGGCGCCAACGAGGCGACCACGATCACCTTCTCCACCCCGGTGACGATCGCCGGCACCGCCGTTCCGGCCGGCACCTACGGCCTCTTCACGATCCCCGGCGAGAAGGAGTGGACGGTGATCCTGAACAAGGCGGCCAAGCAGTGGGGCGCCTACGAGTACAAGCCCGAGGAGGATCTGCTCCGCTTCCCGGTCACGCCCACCGCCGCCCCGTTCACCGAGCGGCTGACCTTCACCTTCCCGAACACCACCCCGGACGGGACCGACGTGACGCTCACCTGGAAGGAGCTGGCGGTGAGCTTCCACGTCGCGGTGGACGTCCACTCCCAGGTGCTCGACGGCGCCCGCAAGGCGATCGCCGCGGCGAAGGAGGACGACTGGCGCACCCCGCTGCGGGCGGCGACCTACTGCCTCGACAACGGCGTCGGCCTCGACGAGGCGCGCGGCTGGGTCGAGCGCTCGCTCGCGGTCCAGGCCTCGATGGGCGGCCTCCTCGCCCAGGCCCGCTTCGCCGCGCTCGACGGCGACAAGGCGGCGGCGGTCAAGCTCGCCCGGCGGGCGATCACCGTCGGCAAGCAGGCCGATCCGAAGACCGACACGACGATGGTCGAGCGCTTCATCAAGGAGTGGAGCCAGTAGCCCCGCGGCGGAACGTCCAGCTCCGCCACCTCCGAGGCGCCCCGCCAGCCGGCCGGGCGCCTCGGCTCTTTTCAGAGCCCGGAGCGCGGGCCGAAGCGTCGCCGGCAGGGGCGATCAGGCGAGCGAGCCGCCGGCGTAGAACCGCTCGAGCCGGGCGTCTTTCTCCCGGAAGCGCTCCGCCAGCCAGGCGGCGAGCGCCTCGGGAGCCGCCGGCAGCTCGGCGAGCGGGTAGCGGCGGACGTCGAGATGCACCTCCCGCATCCGCCCCTTGGCCCACTGCCAGAGGCTCGGCAGCCCGCCGACGTAGCCGATCGTCACGTCGTAGACCGCGACGACGTGCCCCGCGAGCCCGGTGACCGAGGCGACGAACCCCTTCGCGCGCGGCAGCAGCACGTGGCGCGGCAGCTCGCGCGCCTGCGCGGCGGCGTACTCGCGCGCCTGCGCCAGCCGGGCCGCGGTGAGGCGCGTCCCCTCGACGAAGGAGACGAGCCAGACGGGCACCTTCGCCCCGCGCAGCTTCGCGAAGACCGCCTCGATCCGCTGCCGGTCGGCGGTCCAGTCCCGCTTCACGAAGAGGCAGTCGAGGAACCGCAGCCCCCAGCCGACCCCCGGCCAGTGGCGCAGCGAGCGCTTCACGAACCACTTCATGTCGCCGAGGCGCCGCTCCCGCCGGGCCAGGAGGAAGAGCACCTGCACGTCGGTCATCGCCTGATGGTTGACGATCAGCAGCGCGTTCTCCCGCGGCAGCTCGGCCTCGCCGGTAAAGACCACCCGCGTGCGGTGCACCGCGAGCGTGACCCGCGCGCACGCCCCCCAGAAGGTGTTCGCCGCCCACCGGTTGAGGCGCCGGAACGAGGCGCGCGAGAACGGCCGCACCACGAGCGAGGCGGTCTGGAGGAGGTTGAGCGCGAGCAGCGAGG
>Ga0255346_1000423_pt1 | contig 70880 bp, 67 predicted proteins | sample wastewater_treat_FD_194410 | JGI IMG/M metagenome (GOLD analysis project Ga0255346, IMG submission 194410) | Wastewater microbial communities from Lulu Island WWTP, Vancouver, Canada - plant22 | ecosystem: Engineered > WWTP > Wastewater > Unclassified | place: Canada: Vancouver, British Columbia...
GCAGATGGTTATATGGTTAAGAGTGTTGGAGAGATTACAGACAAAGTGGTATCTCAATATGTTAAAAATCAGAGGTAATTAAGTTTTGAAAAAGAAACCGAGGACTCTTAGTCCTCGGAGGTTCATTGATGTTAATTTGTCCTCTATAATCCTAAAAATCTCATCTCTAGGAGAATTATATTCAAAAACAGGTTTCTTAAACTCTTGGGCTCTTTGAACGATATAATCATGTAGTATTCTTGCTGTTTGAAATTGTTCCGCTGATATATCCCTGTTATGTGTTGGTCCTGAGAGCATCTTCATATGAGTGTTAGGGTTGGATACTTTAAGATATATCTCGATTACATTAGGTTTGTTTGTTGGGTTCATCTGACCAGGTAAGATATGATTCCCATCAAAAAGAATCATCTGTTTCTCACTCTCTGCGAAATCGATTGCTTGGTTTATAGCATCAACAATAGGTTTGCATTGTTGAAGGTAGTGTTCTCTAACATCTCCTTCTATTTGATGCAAATCATATGTATGGCTATAAAGAAATGGGTTGTCCTCTTGTGATATGTAATCTCTTAGAGTTGCTCGTATGATACCAGTAGGGAAGCTGTTAAGATGAGGTATTTGATTTATGATGTTTTGAGCAAGTGTTGATTTCCCAGTACCTGCATATCCACCTATAAGAATAATAATGGGTGTTGTAATTTTCTTTTCTTCCCAGTCTTTGTTGTACTGTAGAATAGATTTCATTATAGGTTTATTATATAATAACTGAAGAAATTATGGAACTACAAGAGAATCACGAAATTCTACAAGAAAGGAATGAAGAGGTTATAGAAGATTTAGGACTTGATATCCCAAGGACAGAGATAGATCCTGAATATTCCGCACGTGTTAGTGATGAGTTTATGAAGTATTTCTTAAAACCAGAACACTACAAACAGTATCTAGGATCTAAATTAGAAAAATCTTCAGTAGAGGATGAAGAGAAGTTTGCTGTTGCTGAGAAGATTGCACAAGAGAATGTTTCTTTTTTGGTATTAAGGCCAGAGATGTATCATATGGTAAGTCAGATTGAAGAGTTTCTATTAAGGAATGGGTATGATGTGATTGAAAATATTTCTGAAAGTAGAAGAATATCAGAAGATACATATTGGAATATGTACAAAGAGGCAATTACTAATCCAATGGCTTTTGAGTCTATGCCAACAAGGACATTGATATATACAGGAGGTCCATCTAAGATAATCTTTTTTAGAGATCTGATAGAAGAGAGGAGAAGGGGAAGTAATACTGCTGATGTCTTTTTTGAAAGGTACAAGGGAGTTGCAGGTGTTCCTCAACCTAATACCTTAAGAGGAGATATTGTTTACAATGAAGCAAAAAGATTAGGTTTTCATTCTTTAGAAAGGAGAGGAAATATTTCTGTTGTAGACCCTTTCTATGTGTATAGACATGTGGTAAACAGGGGTAGTGGTCCTCATACGAAATTAACTAAAGACCAAATACTTTTCTATACTGGAGTTAGCATTCATGTTCCTAATAATTCGGAGGTTGCTAAAGATTTAGATGCAATTTTTGAGAAAGAAGAATTGGAGAATATATTAAAGAGTGTAAAAAGCTATTAGCCTGCAATGTAACTCCCAGAATTGAGTAGTATAGTTCTAAAGATGAGGTGAAGTACTATTGTTATTGTAACTCCCACTATAACTGCATATATCCAGAAGTTTTTCTTTTTGTAAATCTTGTTTGTGATAATCTTGTGTATGAGGAAAGAAAGGACTAAAGCTAGAAAAATGTTTATCACAATAGTACTCCAATTGATATAGGGAGTATAACCAAGACTTATCAACTTAGAAGTGGAGTATTTATATACATATTGTGCTTCTTCGCTAGTTTCAAAACCAGTGGAAACTAGAAATAGTGGACCGTGGTATCTAGCAGAACCATACATACAGCATGTTTTGTTTTTTATCGGGAAGGATGAAAGTAGAAATATATACAAGAGAGAAAAGAAAACAACAACAAAAGTTTTTATATTGAATTTCTCCTTTTTTTCTTTCATATTCAATTTTGTTAGAAATTAAAGAATCTACTTCTTTATCTTCTCCTCAATCTCTTTCTTGCTTAACTTCTTTGTGCAGAAGAACCAATCTTTACAATCAATATCTCCATCTTGCATTCTGTTCTTTGCAACACCACATGAACCAGCTGTAGGTACAATTACATCATCACCAGGATTCCAATCTGCTGGTGTAGCAACACCAAATTCATCTGCAGTTTGTAGAGATTTAAGAACTCTTAGTAATTCATCAAAATTTCTACCTGTACTCTGTGGATAGTAGATAATTGTTCTAATGATACCCTTTGGATCAATGATAAATACAGCTCTTACTGCCTTAGTCTCACTCTCACCTGGTTGAATCATTCCATATTTCTTTGCAACATTCATTGTAATATCTTCAATCAAAGGGAATGTTACCTCTACATCCTTCATACCATTCCACTCCATCTTCTCCTTGATTGTTCTTAACCATGCAATATGACTGTAAAGACCATCTACAGAAAGACCAACTAACTTACAGTTTAATTCATTGAACTCCTTCTCTCTTGTCGCAAAAGTCATAAATTCAGAAGTACATACAGGTGTGAAATCTGCAGGGTGGCTAAAGAGAATAACCCAACTCCCTTTGTACTGTTTCGGGAATTCAATATCTCCTTGGGTAGTTACTGCCTTAAATGCTGGAGCTGGATCTCCAATTCTTGGCATCTGCATCCCCTCATCATCATAGTAATCTTCGAAAAACTCATCGCACCAAGGGCAGGAACTGTCCATTCCCATCTCATCTATATATTCGTCCATATATTTTTTCTACTAATTTTATATACATCACCATTTTACTACATCACATTGTTGATGTGAAATGCTTATAGCAAATTAACTAAACATAACAAAATGCAAATAGTCATTATGGTAAGTAGCCAAACTCATGCGGTAACCGTGATTAACAGTTCATTATTTGTTGGGTCTATTAAGTTTTTTGTGATATTCTTGTTGTTTCCTATTTCTTTTCCTAATCTCTTTTATATCTTCCCCATTCATTAGTCTTAGGTATAGGTCATTCTTTTTGTATATTTGTAAAAGATTTGGTAGGTTTACTCCTACAACAAGGAATGCTTCTTCCTCTGTACTCCAATCTTCTTGTTGTATACCTGGAGCAATAACGGAGCGGTTTTTGGAATGTTCAATTAGATATCTGGTAATTGTAGTTAGGCCAGTTGTTGTTAAATATGATGGACTGTAGTTTCTTTTGTCATCTATATCTTCGGGATTTGTTGTGTTAAAAAGCTTGAAGATTGTAGCACCATATTGTGAGAGTACAATGTAATCAGCATCAGTTGGGATTGTATATATTCTTTCGCAATCCTGAGGTTGTACCCTATATGAATATGCTTCAATTTGACATTCTGAATCTAGGTAGAATGGAGACAGCTTTTTAGAAAAGGACTGTTTTGTTATCTTGTTAAGAACTTTTATATTCTCTTTAATTAACTCTGGATCAAATTCTTGTTCTATCTTCTCCGAGTAGTTAGATGTTTCTGTTTCTAGCATTCTATTTGTTCATTAAAATGACTCTGAGATTATACTCTTGACTTACTTTCTTTTCAACCGATACTTATAGTAAATTAACTAATCGTAACAAAATGCTAATAGTCATTATGGTAAGTAGCCAAACTCATGTGGTAACCACAGTTAGAACTTTCTTGGAACTTGTTTTACCTAACTTAATCTTTATATCGGATTTAGGAACATTAAAGTAATCAGAGAGGAGTTTTACAACCTCAATATTTGCTTTGTTTTGAGTAGGGGGAGATTTTACAAAGACCTTGTAGGTTCGCTCATCTATCTTCTCAACCTTAGATATCTTCTGTTTTGTTTTTACTGTTATCTCTATTGTCATTACTTCTATCCTACCAGTATTTCTTCTTCTTGCAACCCTATTACAATTCAGAGAACTTTAGCTTTCAATATTCATCATTCTTTGCATGGTATAATGGGAGATATGTTTAAGGTAAAGAATCTTTCAGTAACAGTAGATGGGCAAGAGATAATTACAGATTTGACTCAGGACTTTACAGTTCCTGTTGGTAAGTTTTTTGTTTTGTTTGGTCCTAATGGTTGTGGTAAGTCTACACTTTTTAGAGCATGTATGGGTTTTTCAAAGTATGAGGTAAGTGGAGATATCCTTCTTGATGGGAAGAAGATGAATGGTTTGAAGATAGATAAGAGGGTTAAGAGTGGTCTTGCATATATGTATCAGAATCCTCCTAGCTTGAAGGGTGTAAAGTTTGAAGATGTTGCTAAGGAGAGTATTGGGGATGATTTGGTTTGGAAGGAGTATTCTAAAGATATTGATAGTTTGGATGCAAGGAAGTTTCTTAAGAGGGATATTAATGTAGGTCTTTCTGGTGGTGAGGTGAAGAGGAGTGAGCTTCTCTCTTTAGCTATACTTGAGGATACTAAGGTGTTTCTTTTTGATGAGCCTGATTCTGGTATTGACCTTGATAACTTGAAGAAGGTTGGGGAATATATGGGGGACCTTCTTAAGAAGAAGAAAGCAATGGGAATCATTGTTACACATAGTGGTGATATTCTTAAATATATTGATGCTGTTAAGGGTGCTGTAATGTATAGAGGTAAGATTGCTTGTGTTGGTAAACCGATGGAGATATTGGAATGTATTAAGGAGAAAGGATACAGTAAGTGTGTAAATTGTGAGGAGGTAAAGAAATGATGAACTTGGAAGACTTTCTCAACAACTATATGAACATCGGTCTTAATCCATATATTGTTCTTAATGACAATGAACCTTTGCTACTTGAGAGTGATACTGATTCTTTAGAGGTTTTGAGTATATCTAATCCTTTGGTTGGTAAATATATTAAGGAGAAGAAGTTAGTACTTCAGAAGAATGATTGGAAGAAATATACAGGATATTTCATTAAGTGTGCTAAGAATTCTTTTGGTAATGCTCAGACATGTTTTCTTACATCAGAGGAAGGTTTGGAACAGAGAGTACAGAACATCATTGTAGTAGAAGAGGGTGGTCATTTAGAGCTTTTTACTGGTTGTCTTTCAGGTAAGCATGTTAAAGGGAATATACATAGGTCTGTGACAGATATTTTTGTAGGTGAGAATGCTACATTGATATTTAATATGATCCATTCATGGGGTAGTACTTCTAAGGTATATCCAAATGTTAAGGTTCATGTTGCTAAGGGTGGTAAATATATCTCCAACTATATTGTCTGGGAGAAGGTTAAGGAGATTATTTCTAATCCTACTGTTGAGGTAGATGATGGTGGTCAGACCATTTTAAATTCCCTTTCATATATCCATCCTAAATCAAATATGGATCTTGGTGGTAATATTAAGCTTTTGGGTAAGGATAGTGTAGGGGAGATTCATTCATCTGCTGTTAATGGTGGTGGTGATTTTGTTACCAACACAATCCTAGAAGGTGTGGGTGATAACTCAAAGGGACATATTGATTGTAATGCTCTTCTACTTAATGATGGAGCTAAGGTTACCGCTATACCCCAACTTTTTTCTAAGAACAGTAATACTCAATTAACACATGAGGCTTTTTTAGGTAAGGTTTCTAGTGAGGAGATTGAGTATCTTCAAACAAAAGGTTTTAGTCATGATGATGCTGAGGAGATAGTGGTTAAGGGTTTTGTAAACAAATCTATAGTAGGTATGCCAGAGAAGGTACAGGAGAGGATGTTAGATATTTTAGAGAAGGCTAAGTTAGGGTTTTAGGTATTTGTGGTATAATTGGAGTAACAAGTAGGGTAGCACCCTCCGTCCATTGAAATAATTATGGGAATTGTCGGAGGTAGACGCCCTACTTTTTCTTTCTAGTGAGTAGATAGAGTATAATCATGATATGAAAGTATTAATAGCAATGAGTGGTGGTGTAGATAGTTCTGTAGCTGCACTTCTTCTTAAACAACAAGGATATGATGTCATAGGTGGTACTATGGAAATATATCAAACAGAGAAAGCTGTTGAAGATTCTAGAAAGATAGCTAAGAAGTTAGATATTCCATTTAATGTTTTTGATTTTAGAGATATCTTTAAGGAAAAGGTAATGAAATATTTTGTAGATGAGTATTTAGCAGGAAGAACACCTAATCCATGTGTGGTATGTAACAAAGAGATTAAGTTTAGTGCATTACTAGATGGAGCTATGAACTTAGGTGCTGAATATATTGCTACTGGTCATTATGCACAGATAGAGGAGAGGGATGGTAGATATCTTCTTAAAAAAGGGAAGAGTAGTGGTAAGGATCAAGCATATTTTCTTTACAGACTTACACAAGAACAACTATCTAGGATACTGTTTCCGATAGGGGGGATTGAGAAGGAAGAGGTTAGGAGGATAGCTAAGGAGAATGATTTGTTTGTTGCAGAGAAGGAGGATAGTCAGGAGGTATGCTTTATCGAAGATAACGATTATGTTGGCTTCATTGAAAGAACAACTAAGAAGAAGATGCCTAGTGGTAAGTTTGTAGATGTTAATGGGAATGTATTAGGTGAGCATAGTGGTGTATACAACTATACTGTTGGACAGAGGAAGGGTTTAGGTATTGCAAGTAACAAAGCTCTGTTTGTAGTAGATATTGATGTTGAGAGGAATGTTATTGTATTAGGTGATGATGAGGATACATTAGGTGATATATTAATAGCTAGTAATCTTAATTGGGTTATGTTTGAGAAGTTAGAGAAGGAGATGAGGGTTACTGCTAAGATTAGGTATGGGGCTAAGGAAGCAGGTTGTACTATATCTCCTATGAGTGATAGTAAGGTAAAGGTAGTATTTGATACACCACAGAGAGCTATTACACCTGGTCAATCTGTAGTATTCTATGACCATGACTATATTGTAGGTGGTGGGGTTATTGAGTAATACTCCTACTTCTACTCTGGTTTCTCAATCTTAAATGTATCCCCTACATTAGAGAATGTTGTTACAACTGTTATGCAGTATGAACTATCTTCTGTGTCTTGAGTTAATCTAGAGTATCGTTGTGTTGAGGTAGGGAGATTATCCTTAAACTTAATTACAATATATTCAATTCTTGGTAAATCTTTACCTCCTATCTCATCATGTTTAATACCTGAAACAAGTAGGGTATCAGCATTAGAATCAAATGTAACTGTTCTGTTTTCTAAATCTACTAATGTCTCTAGGTGTTTACTGATGATTATTACATCTTGAATTTCTTCTACATACTCTGGACCTAGTTCTGTCTTTTTAAATGGACTCTCTGTATCGCTTTTTAACCATGTTTCTCCTTCTACAGTTACTTGTAAGTCATCCCAACCTTCTCTTCCTCCTCTAAAGTATCCTTGATGGTTGTTTGTATCGTTTATAAATCTTTCTACATCATTTTTCCCAATACTTATCTCAGTTCTAGATGCAAAGGATGTGTATTTCTTTGAGTTATCAATTATGTCATTTAATTTCTTTTCTGCTTTGGTATCGTTTGTTTGTTTAGTTTTTGTATTTATATATTCATTACATGATTCTTTGGAGTATTCTGGTATGTTAAATACTACTTCCTCTATACTTACTTCTTTTCCTTTTTTAATACTATCACCCTCTTGGTTATTGTTACCACTTTTAGTCTTTAGATATATTCCTACACCAATTAGTAGAATGACTATGACTGCTAGAATGATATATTTCATATTTGTTTTCATATCTTTGTATATGTTTTTTAATTTAATATGTTAGGAATATTTTACACCTTTTTAGATGAGTGTGGAATATATATATGGGGGAAACAGAATGAATCTAGTGCCTATTCTGATTTCTCAGAAACGCATACCATAATGGCAACAATTCGACACTAAATCATTCTAATATATTATACAATTTTTCTGTTAATATCTTCTAGTATTTATATTATAATAGGACACTAACTCAGAGAATATTTAGTATTAAATAAATTTTAATCTCTATCTACTATGTCTTCAATCTACAACAAATTTACCAATATTTACTCTCTGTCCAAAACATTAAGGTTTGAGTTAAAACCTGTCGGTAATACAGAGAAAATGTTAGAGGAAAATCATGTTTTTAGCATTGATAAAGAAAGAGAGGAAGCATATATCAAAACAAAGCCATATCTTGATAGACTACACAGAACATTTATCAAAGAGGCTCTTGAAGGTCAAAAACTGACAGGTCTTGAAGAATACTCTGTTATTTACAGCAAATACCAGCAAGACAAGAAGGATAAAGTGGTTCAAAAGACTTTAGAGGGTAAACAGAAAGAGTTAAGAAAACAGATAGGATTCTTTTTTAATCTAAAAGCTGTTGAGTGGTCGACAAAAAGGTTTGTCCATTTAGAACTGAAAAAACCAAAAGATGTTAATCAATTACTGTCAGAGGAGCAAGTTTTTAAGATATTAAAGGAATTATACGGAGATGAAGAGGCCAGTTTACTTACAAACCCTGAGACAGGGGAGATCTCTTCTATTTTTGATGGTTGGAAGGGTTTTACTGGATATTTTAACAAGTTCTTTGAGACAAGAAGGAATTTTTACAAAGACGACGGGACTTCTACTGCAGTATCCACAAGAATAATTGATCAGAATTTGGATCAATTCTTAAGTAACTTATCTCTTTGGGAAGGAAAGATTAAAGATGTTATAGATATTACTGAGGTGCAAAAAGAGCTTGAATTGGAGGCAACGGAAGTATTCTCAGTTGATTTCTATAATAATTGTATGCTACAAGAAGGAATAGATAGATACAATGAGTTTTTAGGAGGTAAAGTTAATGAGAACGGAGAAAAGATTAGAGGTATAAACGAGATAATAAATGAATATAGACAAAAGAATAAAGATAAGAGACTTCCCTTCTTGAGAATGTTAGATAAGCAAATATTAAGTGAGAAGGAAAAATTTATTGATGAGATAGAGAGTGATGAAGAATTCTTGGAACGACTTAAGGAGTTTTATAATGCAGTTGAGGTAAAATATGACACGTTGAAAGAATTATTAACAGATTTTTTCAATCACCAAGAAAAATACAACTTAAGTGAAATATACATATCTAAACCAGCATACAACACAATCTCCAGAATGTGGACTAACAATACGGTTGATTGGGACTTAAAGTTACATGATGTATTAAAAGAAAATAAAGAGCTTGCTTCTTCAAGTAAAAAGGAAGAAATAACAGAGAATTTTAAAGACTTCATCTCCTTGGAATATATTAAGAAATCTTTGGAAAGTTTAGATAATCCAACAAAGTTTTGGAAGGAGAGGTATTACGAAGGAGAAGTCCTAACCGCAAATAAAGAGGTTAGTATTTGGGATGAGTTTATCAAGATATTTAGATATGAATTTGAATCTCTTTTTAATAGGACAGAACAGAAGGAAGAAAGTAAGACTTTAGTCGAACAAGGATATGATATTTTTAGGGAAGAGTTAAAGAATTTGTTTAAGGATTTCAAGGTCAACAGAGATTCTAAGTCGGTGATAAAAAATTATGCAGATGAAGTTTTGAAGATTTACCAAATGTCCAAATACTTCGCAGTTGAAAAGAAAAGAACGTGGAGAGAAGAATATGCTCTAGATTCTCAATTCTACAACCACAACAATTATGGTTATAAAGATAAATACTATGAAGGTGCTTATGAACAGATTGTACAACCATACAACAAAATTCGTAACTTTTTGACAAAGAAACCGTATAGTGAGAATAAGTGGAAGTTGAATTTCGAGAATCCTACTCTTGCTGATGGTTGGGATAAAAACAAAGAACAAGATAATACTACAGTAATTCTCAAGAAGGGTGATGAATATTATCTTGGTATTATGGCGAAAAATCATAACAAACTGTTTTCTGAGGAAAATCGCTCTAAATATTCCTGTCAAGGCAATGATGATTATTATGAGAAATTGGTATATAAACAGATGGCGGACCCCAAAAGAGATTTCCCGAAAGGGGTTTTCTCTGAAAAGGGGCTGCAGATTTATAATCCTCCTCAAAATGTTTACGAAATTAAGAAAAAAGAGACATTTAAAACAGATAACCCTCATTTCGCTAAGTCTGATTTATGGACTCTTGTAGATTTTTATAAAGAATGTATTCCACTACATCCAAGTTGGAAGTTATTTGACTTTAATTTTAGTGATACAAGAGAATACGAGAATATAAACGATTTCTATAAAGAAGTTTCTGATAAATCTTACAAAATATGGTTTGAAAATATCAAAGAAGATTATATAGATTCATGTAACAATGGGGGTAAACTTTACCTCTTTCAAATCTATAACAAAGACTTTTCTAAATATTCTAAAGGTAGAAAGAATCTGCATACGAAATATTTTGAGGAGATTTTTTCAAAAAATAATATAGAAAACAATTTTCCTGTCAAATTGAATGGGCAGGCAGAGATCTTCTTTAGGCCTTCGACAGATATAAAAAAGCTTGATGTAAAGAAAGATAAAAAAGGAAAAGAAATTGTAGATAAAAAGAGATATGCTGAATCTAAAGTTCTCTTTCATGTACCAATTACATTAAATAGAGTAGCTACCAATACGAGTTCTTCTAAAGAATTCAACACACAGATAAATACTCTGCTTGCAGATAACCCTAATGTCAACATTATTGGTTTAGATAGGGGAGAAAAGCATCTCATCTATTACTCGGTTATTAATCAATCTGGAAAAATTCTTAAGACAGATACATTCAACATAATTGGAGGTGTAGATTATCATGCTAAATTAACAGAAAGAGCAGAAGATAGAAAAAAAGGTAGGCAGGATTGGAATGAGATAGAGACAATCAAGGATTTGAAAAGAGGATATATCTCTCAAGTAGTAAAAGAGATTGTAAATCTTTGTATCGAGTATAATGCCATTATAGTAATGGAAGATTTAAATATGAGGTTTAAACAGATAAGGGGTGGAATTGAAAAGAGTGTATATCAACAGTTAGAGAAAGCTTTGATAGAAAAACTGAATTACTTGGTTGATAAGAAAGAGACTGATCCTAAGAAAGCAGGACATCTCTTAAATGCATATCAACTAACAGCTCCATTCCAAACATTTCAAGAAATGGGTAAACAAACTGGAATAATCTTCTATACTCAAGCAGCATATACATCTCAAGTTGATCCTTTAAGCGGTTGGAGGAAGAATATATATCTTAGATATTCTAATGCAAAGAAAGCTAAAGAAGATATCTTGAAGTTTAGTTCTATCAAATATAATGAGGGTGAGAAGAGATTTGAATTTACATATAATATAGAGCAATTCAGTAATTCTAAAAATCGCAAAGATTTGCCTAATAAACGAGAATGGACAGTTTGTTCAAATGTTGAAAGATTTAGATGGAATAAGACAAAGAATAACAATAAAGGAGACTATGAACATTATACAGATATAACTACTAATTTAATAGAACTTTTTGACAAATATAACATCAATTACAAGGGTAATATCTTGGAAGAAATAACAGGATTTGAAACAAATGGTAATGAGGTATTCTTTAGAGATTTGGTTTTCTACTTTAACTTGATTTGTCAAATTAGGAATACCCAAAGAGATAAAGAAGGCGATGAACATGATTTCATTCTTTCTCCTGTAGAACCGTTCTTTGACAGTAGGAGAGCAAGTGAGTTTGGAGGAGGTCCAAATAATGGTGATGAGAATGGAGCATATAACATTGCACGAAAAGGAATCCTTATTCTAAGAAAAATATCTGATTTCTATGCTACGTATAAAAGTCTAGAAGGACTACAATGGAAAGACCTATATATTTCTGCTCATGATTGGGATAATTTTTTAGTAGAAGAGTAATAGAAGATCTGTTGCTTTATTCGATGTGTTGAAAATAAGAACCTATAGTGTTATAATATAGAATGCATGATGCAATTCAAATATCGAAGATAAATGACTTCATTTTTTCACCGAAGTCCATATTCTATCATGCTCTTTATGAAAACTTTACTGAACTCATGTACCATGAAAAGCCTCAAATAAATGGCAAACATGCTCATAAAACAATAGATTCTCAAACATACTCTTCTTCTAAAAGATATTTGCAGGGATTACCAGTATATTCGGAAAAATATAATCTTGTTGGCAAGATCGACATATATGATACTGAAACAAAAACCTTAATAGAAAGAAAAAGAAAGGTGAAAAACATATATGATGGATATAAATATCAGCTCTATGCACAATATTTTGGAATGATAGAAAGAGGCTTGGAAGTAGATTCTTTAATGATTCATTCTTTGGTTGATAACAAACGTTATCCGATTCAATTACCTGATGCTAAAGAGATTAAAACCTTTGAATTAGTCTTAAAATCAATCAGGGAATACGATATGTCCAAGACTAAAGAAGAAATCTCTAAAGAAAAACTAGATAATTGTATTTACAGGGTTTTCTATGCTTAGTCTACCAGATTTCAAAGAGAAAAAAGTGTTGTACATTTGGGCTTCTAAAGATATGGAGACTCAACTTAAATTTGGTAATAGTAATCTAAGATTATATAAAGATGGAAAACTTTCTAAACAGATTTCTTTGTTCTCAATAGTAGCTATCTTTATCATTGGAGAATTTACGATTACATCTCATTTAATTCGCAAATTTAAAGAATGTGGCATAACTGTTTTCTTCTTGAATAATTCTTTCAAATACTATGCAGGTATCTTCGCAGAAGCAGAGGGGAATACGGAATTAAGGGCTTTACAGTATCGTATGAATGAAGAGCAAGAATTAGAATTTTCTAAAATATTGTTAAGAAACAAAATAGTCAATCAATATAAACTGCTGTCTGTTTACAAAAAAGAAATGAAATCAGATATTAAAAGCTATGAATTAGCCATCAAGATGGCGACTAAGAATGACAGGCTTTTAGGTTTAGAGGGTTTGGTTGCAAAAGAATATTATAAATTGCTCTTTGCTAAGTATGATTGGTATAGAAGAGCACCTACGACAAAAGAGGATATAAACAATATGTTGTTGGATATTGGGTACACATTTCTTTTCAATATAGTTGACTCATTGCTTCGCTTATTCGGTTTTGATACTTACAAAGGTTTTTATCATAAACTTTATTTTCAGAGGAAATCCCTTAGTTGTGATGTGATGGAGCCACTAAGAGTTTTGATTGATAAAGCTCTGGCGAAGGCATATGCACTTAATCGTATTAATGAAAAAGATTTTACAGCTAGAAAAGGCTACTATGAATTCAAAGATTGGGAGGTTGGAAAGAAATATACTCAGATCTTTAGTGAAATAATTCTTGATAATAAAGAAGAAATTTATAAATATGTACTCTCTTGGTATCGATATTATCACAACCAAGAGAAATACAGGAAACCTAAGTTTACAGTTAGACTTTAATATGCTTTTAGTTACATATGATATTAGTGATACAAAGAAAAGAACAAAGTTCGCTAAGTGTCTTGAAAAATATGGAAATAGAGTACAATATTCTGTTTTTAGGGTTAAAAACAGTCAAAGAATATTGAATAATTTAGTGTCAGAAATTAAAAATAAGTTTGAGAAAGATTTTTCCGAAACAGATAGTGTTTATATATTTCATGTTTGCAAAGGTTGTTCGGATAGGGTTCATAAGTTTGGATATGCTACATATGAAGATGAAAATGTGGTACACTTCTAAAGTAGTAGTACTTTAACAATTTAGGTAAAAGTATAAGTCAACTGATTATATTAGACGAAACCTGAGTCTTAATTTTCTCTTTACACTCTCTGGATTTGTGAATAAATGTTATTATATTAAGACTTTTTAGGAATTCAATAGGCTATTTATGTCGAATCATTTTTATATGATTTTTGTATCATAATTAGCCTATTTAATGCTATTTCTGCTGTCTAATAGTGTTAGTAGATTTCTACTTTTGTAGATTTCATTTCTATTTTCTTCCATACAAAAGTCTAATAGTGTTAGTAGATTTCTACTTTTGTAGATAAGGGAAAATGACCTACTTTGACTACTTGTCTAATAGTGTTAGTAGATTTCTACTTTTGTAGATGGATGGCAACTCCTGGCATCAAAACCTGTCTAATAGTGTTAGTAGATTTCTACTTTTGTAGATATCAGTTCGTATCTATCTCTTAGTAGTCTAATAGTGTTAGTAGATTTCTACTTTTGTAGATAAAGACAATAAGTAATATGGAGAAGACAGTCTAATAGTGTTAGTAGATTTCTACTTTTGTAGATCTCTCAATATATTCAGCTTCAAAATCAGTCTAATAGTGTTAGTAGATTTCTACTTTTGTAGATATTACAAACTCTCCTTCTAGCTTTTTCAGTCTAATAGTGTTAGTAGATTTCTACTTTTGTAGATAGGATACACGGCACAGGGGATTTCTTTAGGTCTAATAGTGTTAGTAGATTTCTACTTTTGTAGATGGAGTTAACGGGTTTAACAAAGAAAAGGTCTAATAGTGTTAGTAGATTTCTACTTTTGTAGATCAAAGAAAAATGAGGTTTCATACGAAAGGTCTAATAGTGTTAGTAGATTTCTACTTTTGTAGATGCTTCTGTTTCTTGTTTTAAGTCTTCAGTCTAATAGTGTTAGTAGATTTCTACTTTTGTAGATAGATGTGATTAAAATTAAAAATGACACGTCTAATAGTGTTAGTAGATTTCTACTTTTGTAGATAGTATTCTTTCTAACTGCTCCACTATCTGTCTAATAGTGTTAGTAGATTTCTACTTTTGTAGATAGGAGAAGGTATTCAACGATTGACCAAGTCTAATAGTGTTAGTAGATTTCTACTTTTGTAGATCTTTCATCATTCATATGTATCAAATACTGTCTAATAGTGTTAGTAGATTTCTACTTTTGTAGATAGAACAGATGTTGCAGAAGTATTAAATGTCTAATAGTGTTAGTAGATTTCTACTTTTGTAGATCTAAGAGGAATAGAGAAGGGTGTAGTATGTCTAATAGTGTTAGTAGATTTCTACTTTTGTAGATGATATGGCTCTAGTGTTTTGGTTCTTAGTCTAATAGTGTTAGTAGATTTCTACTTTTGTAGATATTCAATCAGGGGCAAAAGCTAAGGTGTCTAATAGTGTTAGTAGATTTCTACTTTTGTAGATGTATATGTCCAGCCTCATTGAGAACAGGTCTAATAGTGTTAGTAGATTTCTACTTTTGTAGATTGGATACTCCCAGAGAAAGCAAGAGATGATACACAGCGAACAAACTTGTATGAAGGGAAGATTATGAACTCGATTCTATAGTAGTCAAACATACAGGGAATGGTTAAAAATTCTATAAACTCCTCTCAATGGTATAATACAGTATGAAGAAGAAAACATACCTTCTTTTAATACCAATAGCTCTCTTCCTCTTTTTGGGCATATACCTTTTAATCAGAAATCCAAATAAGGAAGATACTACAACGACACCAGAGAAAGAAGAAACCATTGAACCAATTGTTCAACCACCATCTCCCTCTAAAGAAGAACTAATTCTTGCAAACATGAGTGATGAAGAAAAAGTAGGTCAACTCTTCATATTTGGCATTGAAGGAAATACAACCCTAAACCCACAAAACAAACAATTCCTTGTTGAAACAAAACCTGGAGGAGTAATACTCTTTTCTAAAAACATTACAAATGAAAATCAATTAAAAAACCTAATAGCTGAAATCCAATCTACAAACCCCACTATTCCCCTTTTTATCTCCATAGATCAAGAGGGTGGGGTAGTATCAAGATTAAAATGGAATGAAACCTTAACTAAATCTCAACGGAATATATCCAGCCCTGAAGAAGCATATCAGATTGCAAAGAGTAGAGGGGAAATATTAAGAGACCTAGGAATTAATATGAACCTAGCACCTGTTGCAGAGTTTAGTGACTCAAGAACCTCCTTTATGTACCAAAGAACATACAGAGGTAATGTAGAAGAGGTTGTTCAGAAGGTCATATATTCAGTAAAAGGATATGAAGATTCAAAGGTATTACCTGTACTTAAACACTTCCCTGGACATGGAACAACACCTATGGACCCACACAACACACTTCCGAGAATTAATATCTCTCAAGAACAATGGAATACATATATCCTTCCTTTTAGTCAAACAATTAAGGAAGAAAGTATAGATGCCATTATGATAGGTCATCTTCTTTTCCCAAATATCTCTCCAGAACCAGCCTCTATCTCAAAAGAAATAATTACAAACAGATTAATTAATGATTTAGGATATCAAGGTCTCACTATCTCCGATGATATGGAGATGAAAGCTTTAAAAAATCTAGATACTCCAGAGAATCTTGCAAGAAGATCAATTGAAAGTGGTATGGATATGTTAATGTATATTCAATATTCTAATGATGACAGATATTCACAGAGAGTAGCATATCAATCACTTCTAGATGCAGTTAAGACAAAAGAGATAAATGTTGATCAAAAGGTTCTAAAGATTCTTGAAACAAAAATTAGATACAGTATCACCCCATAGTGCTGTAAGTTCTCTCCACTTTTGTGATATAATATGGAGTTGAAATCTGATTAGATACGAGCTTGGTCGCTAAATATTTAATCGCTTTATGATTTTAACATAGCACTTTAAAAGTTGAATATTGAGAATAGGAAACTATATAAAGAAAGAAGAGGTTTAAATGAAAAAATTCATTTCAATTTCTATGGTATTGTTTGTAATCCTACTTTCTCTTGTTGGTTTTAGGACTGCAGGTACTAATGTATTTGCACAAGAAAAAGAAGGACCTATTTATGTTGTATCACCACTAACCTCCGCAGTAGAAGGGCAAGAAACTTGTCCTGAAGGAAATGGATGGGTGAAGGATGAGAATCCGACTGAGCCTTGTACGTACACATTTGTGGCTGAAGATGGCTGTGTTATTGCAGCATATTGTTGGAAAGCTGGAAATGATTGTTCTGGCCCAGTATATTTGAATCCTCCTCAACAGGAGTTTACCTTGGTATTGGATCCATGCCCACATGACATAAGTCATGTAAGCTATTTGCAAGTATGTCCAACAGCTACCCCAACGAATACTCCAACAGAGATTCCAACGGCTACACCAACGAACACTCCAACAGAGATTCCAACGGCAACACCAACGAATACTCCTACAGAGATTCCTACAGCTACCCCAACGAACACTCCGACAGAGATTCCAACGGCAACGCCGACGAATACTCCAACAGAGATTCCTACAGCTACGCCAACGAATACTCCTACAGAGATTCCTACAGCTACCCCAACGAACACTCCGACAGAGATTCCAACGGCTACACCAACGAACACTCCAACAGAGATTCCAACGGCAACGCCAACGAACACTCCGACAGAGGTTCCTACAGCTACCCCAACGAACACTCCGACAGAGATTCCAACGGCAACGCCAACGAACACTCCGACAGAGGTTCCTACAGCTACGCCAACGAACACTCCGACAGAGATTCCTACAGCTACCCCAACGAACACTCCGACAGAGATTCCAACGGCTACGCCGACGAATACTCCGACAGAGATTCCTACAGCTACCCCAACGAACACTCCGACAGAGATTCCAACGGCAACGCCAACGAATACTCCGACAGAGATTCCTACAGCTACACCAACGAATACTCCGACAGAGATTCCTACGGCAACGCCAACGAACACTCCAACAGAGATTCCAACGGCTACACCAACGAACACTCCAACAGAGATTCCAACGGCTACACCAACGAACACTCCAACAGAGATTCCTACAGCTACGCCAACGAATACTCCTACAGAGATTCCTACAGCTACCCCAACGAATACTCCGACAGAGATTCCTACAGCTACACCAACGAATACTCCGACAGAGATTCCTACTGAAGTGCCAACTGAGGAACCTACAGTTTCTCCTATGACACCAACTCCGAATATTATCATTCCCCCATCAGGAGGTAATGGCAATCCTATCGCCATCTACAGAGGCCTTAGTACCATTGTAGCATTAGGTGCAATAGGTTTGCTGATATTTTTTCGGAAGAAAATTAGGTAAATGGTTTTTCATACTGATAGCAATATTACTATCAGTATCTATTGCAGCAGTAAAAACAACTGCTGGATATGCACCTACGATAGAGGAGCCAACTCCCACTATTGAAGTGTACATTCCAACTGTTATACCAACAAATACAAACATTCCAACTCTAACTATAGAGCCTACTCCAACAGTTACACCATCTCCAACCCCTATCCCTACATTAGAGATATTGGAAGAAGGAATATATGATGTAACTCTAAATGGAGAAGATATGTTAAAAGATCTTGAAATCTTAACATGTTCTGATGAATGTAACTATGAGGAGATAACAGAATTGTTTAGGTATCAAGAGAGTCATTGGAAAGTTGTTCAGGATCATCAAATCTTACATACCCATTCAGGTAGATTTACAAATCTCCCATGGGATATGGAATTTGGAGAAGTCCTCCGACAATTATATCTAAAAGATTCTCTTCAAGATGCACTGATTTGTATTACTAACACAAAATGCCTACAAGTAGTAGATGCAGTCGTTGCTAGTTATACAAACAGAAGTGTCTCATCATTTGACCTATTCCCAATATTACAAACCAATGACTTTGTCTTGGTAACTTGCATTAATCCTATGGATTCACATTCTTCCGAGAGGCTTTTTATCCTTCTCAGAATAATTGACTAAGTGCGAGAAGAGAGTACACGCGACCAATTGATAATTTTTTATCAAATGTGTACTCTCTTTTTAGTATGTTATAGTATATCCCACAAACAAAAGACCCCCTAAATCCCAAACAGGACTTTCCAGCTTTTACATCCGCTACGAACAGGGCCCCTAGTATTCAACTGTTGACATATTTTTATGTTATGCATAACATAAATTACTAGCACATTTAAATCCTATCAGGTTGGTACCGAGCTTGGGTATAGGACCAATTTCCTGTATCTTTAGCTTCTGAGGTTTTAGGTGATATATTAATGATTCGAACATTAATGCCTTAGCGGCGGGATTTGAGAGTCTTCTCTCTTCTCTTCGTCTCTAAGGTCCGAATATGTATGTAGTAATACATACTATGCTACCATTGGATGGAGTATATTGGGACTGCCATCCTTTTTTGTTGCCTGTACCTATTTTACAATTTTAGTATTTCATCAATACTACCCACAACTAATACTTCTGCATACTTGGGTAGGGGATATTCATTAAAATCTTCTATCCTCCCACCATGCCTATTCACCCATATAGCATGTTTTACTCCTGCAAGAAGTGAACTATACACATCTGCATAGTAGTTGTCTCCAATAATTAAGATATCTTCTGGTTTGATATTCAGATTAGAAAAGATAGACAACCACCACTCAGGATTCTTTCGTACCTTCAAATCAGTTGAGAAGTAGGGGAATTTACCCAACTTAGTATTTGCAAGTATATACTCAGCCTTTATCCTTGACCAATCATCCTGTGCATCAGTAGCTCCAAAAATATGCTTCACATTATCCATCTCTGTGAGTAAATCTAAAAACTTTATAGCTCCTGGATACAAATCAGGAGATTTATCGTAGAAATCTTTTGTATGTGCCTCTAAAATCGCATCCATCCTATCATCCACTATATCAGGAAAAGTTTCTGATATGGTTGTATAACACTCATCAGGTATTAAAGGCGGTTTAAGACCATGTTTATGCCTATATTTATACCTAGCAGATGCTGTATTTCCTAACTTTTTAATCATCGCTTCACTATCTTCACCATCAAAATATGTATCGACAAAGTCCTTAAACACAGCATCTTTCACTTTGATATAGTATGAGTCAGTATCCAAAAGCGTGTTATCCAAATCAAACCCAATGGAAGAAATGTTGTTATTTGCAAATAGTTTCTCAAGCATAGTAGATTATACTTGGTTGTGGTTACCTTATCAATTTCTCTATATACAGTAAGGACTATATCTGTTTTGTTACGATTAGTTAATATACTACAAGACAAAGCCTCTAGCAAGTTAAATATTTTAGAAAAAATGGATATAGTCCTTTCCTAGAAAGTAGAAATTGATAAGGTAACCGCATATATTGTATAATACAACGTTCTTAAGATAGTGCTCATTAACAACTTATATTCATCTCCCTCCATATTTGTATAGTAAACGAAAGGAGAAAATTATGTTAGATTTTTCAGATTCTGTTCTCAATCTCTCAAAGTGGTTGACACAGCTAATAGAAGAAAGCAAGCGACGCAAACCAGAAAAGAAACGCAAAAAACAAAACAAGACAAAAAGAAATGTGTATTCATGTAAAGAAGATGAATACAAAAAACAGAAACCTACTTGCCGAACAAATGGTAAGATAGGACATTAAGAATATGTATTATCTATAAGTTGTTACGCTTATCTATTCCAAGCACTATCCTAAGAACAAAAAAGTGGGTCTTTTCCAAGACTAAGCTCAGAATTGACCCACTTCTTTTTTTTCTAAATACTATGCATTAACACTCTCAGAGAATGCCTCATCCTCTTCATCTGCCATAGCATCTTCCTTAGTAGCATGTACAATACCATCAATATGATTAGCTGGAGTATAGATTGTGTAAAGCTTCATCTCTTCATCACCAGTATTAATCACATTATGATTTACACCAGAAGGTACAACAATTGCAAAACCATCCTCAAACTCTGTTTCTTCACCATCCATAACTACCTTTCCTTGACCTTCTTCAACTCTAAAGAATTGATCTACCTTAGGATGAACTTCCTCACCAATATCCTCACCTGGTTTTAATGACATAACTACTAACTGAAGATGATTTCCAGTATATACAACCTTTCTAAAGTTTGTATTCTCTTCTGTAATCCTCTCAATATCATCTACATATCCTTTCATATATTTATATTAATTAATTTAATTAAACTACCTACACATTCTACCACTTAACATATCCTTTTGAAAATTGTAATATTAATTAATGAAAAACTTAAAGATTGAGGAGAACACTTCATTAAAGGATTTCAACACATTTAAGGTAGATGTAAAAACTAAGTATTTAGCAATACCCGAAACAATTGAAGAGATAAAAGGGGTTTTAGAAAAATACAAAGATGAAAAATTAATGATTCTTGGTGGAGGAAGTAATGTTTTGTTCACAAAAGATTGGGAGGGATTAGTACTAATTCCTAATCTGAAAGGGATAAATATCGTTAAAGAAGATGAAAAATATGTATATGTGGAAGCTAGTGCTGGAGAGATTTGGGATGAATTTGTAAGATGGTGTGTTAAGAATGACTATGCAGGAATTGAAAATATGGTTATGATACCTGGTACTGTTGGTGGAGGAGTATCACAAAATATTGGTGCATATAGACAAGAGATAAGTCAGGTTATTGAAGAGATAAAGGTGTTGGATATTGAAACATTTGAAGAGAAAACATTAAAACCTAAAGACTGTGGATATGGATACAGAAAGAGCAATTTTAAGAATATATGGCAGAACAGATATTTAATTACATCCACCATATTCAAACTAACGAAACATACTAAAGAATTTGAACTTAGCTATCATGAAAGAGCTGGGAGATATGGGTCTCTAAAAGAAGAGTTAGATTCTTTTGCTAAAGAACCATACAGTATTCAAGATGTCATGGAAGCGATAGTAAGACAGAGAGGCAAAAGATTACCAAGTGTTGAAGAATATGGAACAGCAGGTAGTTTCTTTGCTAATCCAATTGTAACAGTAGAGAAGTTTAATGACCTTGCTAAGATAATAACAGACCTTCAATCATATCCCGCAGAGGGGTATAGTGATGAATATTTGAAGATTCCCGCTGGAAGATTACTAGACGAACTAGGTTGGAAAGGGAAGAAGATTGGTAATGTAGGAACATTTGAAAGACATGCTCTCTGTGTTGTTACAAATATGAATGCAACAGGGGAAGAGATATTAGGCTTCATTAAGGAGATGCAGAAGGATGTGAAGGAGAACTATGATATTGAACTCATTCCAGAAGTTAATATTATTTCTTAAACTCTCTAGCAAATCCTAGTAACAGTTTCCTAATATCTCTGAGCTTAGAGACAGAAAGTTCAATAACAGAGACAGCATCTACAAAGACATTACCATCATAACTGGTACTCTCCTGCAATCTCTGTACATGTCTGTCATACTCCTCTCTAGTAATTGCATAAATCTCCTCCTCATGTACCTTTATAGCCGTTAGCTCCTCTATATCTGGTTTCTTAATCTGTACCTTAATTCCATCAAAAAGCTCCATAAGTTTGTCATAAAGGTCTGTAAGTCGTTGTAGAGGTATCTCATCTGGAGAAATTGAAGACTTATGCATCCTTCTAAACACATCACCAAAATCTATCCCCAAATCACCTAATTGTTCAATCGTATTAGATATCTTAACTAATACAACACTCTCTTTAGCTACTTTCCTAGATAGCTTGTACCTAGAAAGTCCTAGAAGTGCTTTTGTAATGGCATCATCTAAGTAGTCGTTAAGTGTCTCATACTTCTCAATCTCCAATCTTAGCCTTTCAGTAGGATTGTAATATATTCCAAGACTCTTCTCATATATTCGCATTGTATTTTCAACAGCATATACTAACTCATTCTTAATATCCTCAATCTCTTCCTTAAACTCTTTCTCTCTTCTTTCATCAATATATTTTGTCTCTAGCAAGACCTCTTTCTCATTACCAGGAACAACTGTTTTAATAAACTTCTCAAAAGGAGTTAGGAATAACAAGAAGATAAAGGTATTAATTAAGTTAAACATTAGATGCGAGAGTGCAACCTGTTGAGCTACATTAGGTGTTATCATCCCTATAAACTCTGTGTACTGTCTAAGGAATATCAGAAATACCAAAGAACCAATAGCCTTAAAGAAGAAATTTGCATACCCTGTTCTTTTAGCAAAGAGAGAATAGTCGTGAGTAACAATTAGTGAGCTAATACTTGTCCCCATATTCGCCCCTAAAACCATCGCAATAGCTATATCAGGAGGAATAATACCTGTACTAGCAAAGACAACAAGAAGACCTGTTGTAATTGAGCTAGAGTGTACCAGAACTGTAAAGAGAAACGAGAGAAGGAAAGCAAGTAGTGGATTTGAAAAAGAACTAAAGAATGTATCAAAAACACCACTTTCAGTTAATATAGTAACCGATGTAGAAACAAAACTAAGTGAGAGAAGTATAAGGCCGATATACAAAACAAGGTTACCATACTTCTTAACTTTCTTTCCTAGGAATTGCATCAGAAAACCTAATATTACCAAAACAGGAGCAATAGGAGTGTCACTTAATAGTGCAATCTGTGCTGTAATTGTTGTACCAATGGCACTCCCTAAAATAACCCCTAAGCTACTATGAAAAGAGATAACACCAGAGTTCACTAAAGCAACAGTAATTGTTGTAATAGCAGTGCTAGAGTGAACAAGTGCGGTAGAGAGAGCTCCTGCAAATGCACCACTAAACCTGTTTTTAACCCACTTTACTAGATTCTTTCTAAACTTCTCTGTAGCTAATGCCTGTACTTCATTCCCAAGTAAATGTATTGAGAAAAGGAAAAGAACAATACCTGCTAGTGCAGAAAGATAGAGTGATAGACTTTCAGAAGTGGGCAGATTCATAGAATTAATTTAACATATTGATAAATATTTTCCAACATTGTAATCTATATATATGGGAAAACATGAAAGAAAAAGACCGAACAAGGTAGTCATGCTTTTAACTCTCTCAGATATGCTTTCATGGGGTCCTTTCCTTATCATTTCCGCACTTTCTGGTATCTACCTTTCAGAGAAGCTGGGGATTGATACGGTAAAATTTGTTGGAGTTGGTACTTCTATATATTTCTTAACAAGAGCAATATTACAAATTCCAATGGGCTATCTTACCGATAAAATCGAGAGTGATAAAGATGAGATACTTCTTCTTGCAACTGGTACGATACTAATGGGTCTGCCATACACCTTCTATCCCCATATAACAGAACCTTGGCATTACTATCTTCTACAATTTGTATTTGGTTTTGGAGTTGCACTAAGTGTTACAAACTGGAGAAAGCTTTTTGCTATGAATGTAGATAGTGGTATAGAGGGGCTACAATATGGTTTTTACGAAACAATTATCAGCCTCTTTACAGCAGGACTTAGTATATTAATTGGTAGCTTGGCAAGTCTAAATAAGGTGTATTTTGATTTTGTAATAGTCAGTGCTGGCATTGTAATGATGTTAGGTAGTCTCGCAGTATTAACAATCTTTACTATTAAAAAGAGGAAAACTAATATTTCAAATAAGAAGAAAGGAAAGAAATGAACAAGAATAATGTATTTGGTGTAGGTATGTTAATCATAATTCTAACAATCATTGGTGGATTGTTGGTTAAGGTCTTTGTTTTAGATAAAAACAAGGTTGATGATGTTGTAGATGATAATATTGTTAAAATAGAACAGAAGAATGTTAGTATAGAACAGGATGGATATCAGTTTGATGCAAAATACAAAGAAGAAAATACTTGGGAGTATACCATTTCTGGTACAAAACCAAGTCCTTGTCATGAAATAAAGCATGAAGTATTCGTACGTGAGAGTCTTCCTGAGCAGGTGACTGTTAATCTCTCTGTACTATCCCCTGAACCAGATACAAACTGTATACAGGTGATTGAGGAGTTTACAGAAAGAGGTACATTCTCTGCAAGTTCTGAGGCTACAGTTTCCTTTGTTGTATCAAATCAGTAGAAGATTAAACCTCTACTTCCCACAAACCATGAAGATTGCAGTATTCTCTAACTCTTAATTTCCCAATATTTTCAAAGAGAAATTCTGCTTTAGGTTCTTGACCTGCTTTAAGAAATACTTTCTTACTCTCATCACCGTTAATGACCTCAATCCACTCAATATGATGTACTTCTTCCATAGGGTGGGGGACTAAACCAACATCTACAATTACTTTGTTACCTTCTATCTTTACAACAGGTAGATGTTTTTCATTACCTTCATCTTCTTTTTTCTCTTCAAAAAGGACCATATCTTGAGCACAACATACTAGCGTACCACCTCCTTCATGTAATACTTCTACGATATTTCCACAGATATTACATTTGTATACTTGATGTCTTTTTGTCATATATTATTTTTTAATAATTTAACTAGCTAATTAAAACCCTAACTGCTTAAGGTATTCCCTAAACAGAAGAACCCTCTCTCCCTCTTCCATATTTATTAAAAACGGCTGAACATCTCTTCTCATACTTTCTAAATCTACACCCTTTATCTTTTCTAAAATCATATTCTTAACAGTATTCCAATCAGAAGTACCAAACTTAGAAGCAAGAAAGCCCATATCTGGTTTTGTATTCTGTAGAAGAAACAATATATCATAGTAATCTCTTCCCTTAGCTCTACTGCGTTGGGTAATAGTCCATAGCTTTTGAGAAAGGATAATTGATTTAGGAGTTACTCTAATCTGCTTAAATACATCAAATTTATTTAGTAGGTACACCTCCGATTCATATTCATACCCTTGATCAAATGTATCTATTTGAATATCTATTTTCTCTGTTTTAATATTACTTAATTTGTTTTCAAAAAGAATATCTGAGAATCTCACATGACAGTGAATAGCTTTTCTTTCTGTAACAGTAGTTTGTACATTGAAACCTTGTAAGGTTAATTCTTTCTCTATCCTTTCTGCAAGTGAAAGAAACTCATCTGATGATAGATTTTTATTATCAAAATCTAAATCTTCAGAGAATCTTTTCAGACCATAAACTATTCTTAAACAAGTACCACCTAGAAATGATAGTTTAGTAGCGATATTAGAGCTGAAGATAATCTCTAGAATGAGATACTGAAGATACTCTCTAAGTAAGTCTCTTTCAAACCTATGTGTATCACTACCATATTGTTTTTTAATCTGTTCAATACTAAGCATTTAGGTATTTGATAAGAATGTTAAATCGTATATTTAATTCTGTGCTTTCAAAATGATTGAGATACTGTTCCATTTTCTCCATATCAACAATACTCTTTATCATCTCCTTGTTAAATCTTAATTGTTCAAAGTCTTCTGTATCTGAGATTTCATTATGGAAATACAAATAGTCAAGGATACACTTCTCTGGTGTAGCTATTGTAAACGATCTTCCATTGTTTTCATGAACCTGATATCCGAAGAAGAGTGTATTCTTTATACTGTTGTATGAGAATATTCCCAATTGGGTGTTAAATATATTTGTTTTTCTAGTTGATATTGATGTTATCTGAACGACAGCTTCTGGAATGAAACCGTAGTAACTTAAAGCACTTTCTAGGGATACATATGATGGAGCATATATCTTGTTTGCAACAAAGAAGTAGTCATTACCTTCTGGTGAGAAGCTAGAATCTGCATACCAAAATCTTCTTACTCTCTTTATCCACCCATTATTCAACCAATCATTGAGTGTGGGTTCTCTAAATTGAGCATCAAGTAGCCTTACATCATTTAGTGTAAATACACCTAATTCTCGTAAATTGTTCTGTATATCTGTGTATTTCATTTCCGCAACATACGCTTTTCCGTATGTTATGGAAATATATTACAGTAATTTCTTGAAGTATGCAAGGACTAAAGGAAAGGAGTACTGTTATCTCTATGTGCAATCACTATGGTTCTCTTCCAGTCTGTACCTGCAGGATAACAGGTCATTAGAGTTAGTGTATCTTCATCAGAGTACTTACTTAGATATTTAACATCTTCTCTGTTTACAATCTTTACTTCTTGTACTCTGTATTTGTAGATAATGCCATCATAGCTTACAAATATTTCATCATCTTTCTTTAATTCATTAAGAAGATAGAAATATACATCATATTTGTTTCTTTCATAGAAATTTACTGCTGAGTGTGCAAAGAGAAATACATTACCTTTTTTGTCTGGTGTTACTGTACCTTTAGCATGTGCAATACCTGTTTCTAATGCTTTAATATATTCAGCTTCTTTGTATGGACTTACATTAGCAACTACTGATGCATTAGATTTAATCTTTGGAATATACAAACCAAACTTTGAATCTAGGATTACTTCTTTTGTTTCTGGTTCAATCTCTTTAGTAATATCTCCATCCTTAGAGAGAACTACATTGCTTGTAGATGGTTTTGAGAACCTGTATTGAGATATCTTAGCCTTGATTACTGGCCAATATGTCAAAAGAAGGGCAGTGAGGCCTAGTAGGAGTAATATTACTCCTACTAGAACCTTTTTGTTAATTACTCTTTTGTTTTTTGACATAGAATGCTACTCCTCCAATGACTACAACTACTATTACCCAGAAGTACCATTTACTTAAAATATTCTTTCCTGTTTCCTTAATATCTTTTTCTGTTTTCTCTTCTCCATCTTCTGTCTTCTTTACTTCTGTATCTTCACCTTCTGTAATGTCATCTGTCTCACCTGCAACTTCTCCTTCTTTCTTTGTATCTGTTTGACCAGCTACTTCTCCTTCTGTTGGAGTAGTTGTTCCGGTACCAGTACCTGTTGTTGCAGGAACTTCTTCAGCTACAACTTCTGGGTCTGATACGATGGTAGATGTATTACCGATAGCATCTACTGTTCTAAGAGCATAGTAGTATGTCTTTCCTGCTTCTGCTGTTGTATCTGTCCATGAATACTCGTTATTTGGAGATACTGGAATAGAATCAAGCATTGTACTTGCATTTGCAGTATATTTAGGAGTTGTAGATCTATGAATTTCAACCTTTACAACCTTTGCATCATTTCCTGTTTTGAACTTAATCACATTACCTGCCTTTGAGTAGTCAATTACAGGTGATGGTTTTACTAAGTCTACAACAACTATTGCATCTTCTGATTTTTGTTCACCAGAAGCAGATTTTGCAATGACATAGAAAGTATATGTTCCACTTGCATCTACTGTTGCTGGACAATTTCCTGCATTTGCATTAGGAATTGTTTTGAACAATGTACCATCTTTGTAACATTCTACTGTAACCTCATTGTCGTTAAGGTCTAGTGCTACAAATCCAACATTAAAGCTAGTCTTGTTTGTTGGAGTTGCAGGTTGCATTATTCTTACCTTAATATCACTGTCTACTGCTAATACTCTGTTAGGAGTAAGTAGTGTAACAAATGACAGTGCCATTAAACCAGTAAGAAGAGCATAGCTTAACTTCTTGAATGGTTTAAGGAGTAGGGTAATTGCACCTAAGATCATCATAATTAATGCTCCTAATGTTATATATGTACTTGCACCTGTTACTGGTAGAGTAATGGATGCACCTAATACTTCTCCTTCTTCTGTTTCAACTGGTTCTGTAATTGTTACATTTGTTCCTACAAATGGTGTGAGTGGATCTACAACAGAAGCACCTAGTACTGCACCATCTATTAGTGATGTACCTGCTACCCATGCAATGTCTGGATAGTTACCTGGGTCTTGTAGGAGAGAGATCTTAGTCTTGTATGTTAATACAACTACATCTCCTTCTTTCATACCTCCAATCATCCACTGTGCTGTATTCTCTCCATCGTATGTTGGTTCTGGAACTTCACCTGTAATATCAACACTGTTTTTCTCTACTGTCCATGAGCCAAGCATATATTCAAATCCTGCTGGAGCAATGTCTGAAACTATTACATTGTTTAGAATGTATGTTCCTTCCCCTCCATCATCAGGTGCTGTTACTGTAATTGTGTATGTAACAATATCACCTGCTGATAATGTAACTACTGCATCATTACTCTTTTCAATCTGTAGGATTGGATCAATTACTTTGTTTATACACTCAACCTCAAGAGTTTGATTACTTCCTAATGTCACCTCACCATCATCTGTACATCCTCCGAAGGTGTATCCTTCTTTTGGTGTTTCTGTGAATGTATGAACACCTGGCTGTAATCCTTCAAATATTGCTGGTTGCTTACCATCTGCTGTATCTGCAATCTGTTTTGTTTCTGCACCTAAGACAATATCAAACTGATCATCTGAGAATATATCGCCATCTACATCCTCTCCTTCACTATTTACTACATCCTTTGTAACTATTAATGTAGCTGGTAGTTGTGCATTCTTACATACTACATTGTATGTCTCACCACTTCTTACTGGGTAATTAGTAAACTCTTCATCACCAATGAAACAACCTAGAGATGTGTAGTTCTCATCTTCTGCTTCTGTTATTGTATGTGCACCATTTGCTACTTTGTATGTAGCTGTGGTTCCTTCTGCAATTATCTTACCAACTGTTTCATCGTTTAAAAGTGCAGTAAATTCATGTGTGTCTGCAACATTTGCTTTACCGTCAATTCCAACAACATCTTTAGTTACATTGATTGTAGCATCTTTGAAGTTACCAAAGTTGACCAACAATCTCACATCTCCTGCTGCAATTGTGATAGGAGCAGGATCTGCAGTTGTTTGAGTCCAACCATCTTGCTGTACTTCACGAACAACATATGTGCCTCCTACTGGTAGATTAGTGAATGTGTAAGATCCAAACACATCTGTTGTGGTAGATGGCTCTCCTACATTTAGAACACCATCGTTGTTCAAATCAATGAAGATTCTCCAACCTCTTAATGGTAATTCTGAGAATAGTGGTAAAACATCCCATTTTCCGTTTCCATTTTTATCTTCATATTTGAAGCCAGAAATTATTCCTAACTTTTCATTAGTAAATGTACATCGGACTGTCTCATTATCTCCTACATTGATGTTTGCTTTATACTTATTGGTAGAATCTTGAGAGCTGTTATTTGTAGGATCTGTACATGTTAAATCTCTTAGATTCCAACCATCTTTAGATTTTTCTGTTACAGAGTACTCTCCAGGAATTACATATTTTGAAATTTCTCCATTATGACCAATTATTCCAGCCACATCACCTGTAAAAGTAAACAAAGTAGGATCTGTTTTAGGTTCAACTAACTTCTTGACAATTATCTTACCGTAAACACTTTCATTAACAATCTTACAAGTAACTCTATCTCCAACCCCAAGAGTTATCTTATTATCCTCTCCTAAAGCTACACCATTACAAACCCAACCATTAACTGATTTAAATCCTGGGATATTTGTTTCTGAAAGAGTATATGTACCAGCCTTGAATTTCTTTCCACTCGGAACATCATTTGCATAGTTACTCCTACCTTTACCACTTAATGTAGTAGGACCAGTAGCCGTTAATGTCCAAGCTGATGCTGATTTTCTTAAATACCATGGAAGATCTTTGTTATTGACTTCCTTGTCAAGAATTAATACTGGTACGATATCATCATTTACAATCTTACACTCTATGTTTTGACCAAGATTTAATCTAAATACACCTTTGTTATCAACTCTTGTATTTGTATCTGTATCTAAACACTCAAGTTTCTTTTGCTCATATCCTGTTTTTGTTTTATCTAACTCTGACAAGGTATATGTCTTATTAGCAACAACTGTTGGAGTAGCTTCATATCTAGTAGTAGTCTCATTAACAGGTGTTCCATCTCCAAATGTTAATGGTGTATCTGTTAATGTAATACCAAAGGTTGATATTGTTGCATTACCACCATTATCATTAATAACATCCTTAACTATCTTCAATGTTGGAGCACTGGGCGTATTAGTAATAGTACAAGTAACTGTGTCCCCTTTTTGGATATTTACATTATTAGTACAATTATCACTATATGTTGTTGTATATCCTCTCTGATTTGCCTCTACTTCTGTAATAGAGTAGGTACCTGTTGGAACTAGTGTAATTGTATTTTTACCTGATAGAGGGTTCTCTGTATTTGGAGTAAAGTAAGTAGGAGAAATATATTCTGTAGTACTTTCATCCTCATTTATCATATCAACCTTAAATGAGAAGTCTTTTGCTTGGAGAATTCCACCATCAGCATCTACAACTATTTTCTCAACAATCAATGTGCCTGTATCTCTTGCGTTAGTATATGTACATGTTACATTTTCACCTGACTTTAGGTTTACTGTAGTTGTACCATCCGCATCTGTTTTCATACCTTCACTACCTGTACATTCTACTGAAACCAGAGAGTAACCTACTGGACCATCTTTTTCATTAATAATATACTCACCTGTCTTTAAGTTAGACTGAGTACTTCCAGTTTTACCTGCATCAGCACTATTAATTGTCCAATTCCACTGGTCTGAACCTTTTACATCAACCTCATCATCTAAATCCCCATCTCCATTACCATCAACATTCTTTAAGACTGTAATGCTTCCATATTTAACATTAACAAAGTCAACATCTTCCACATCCTTTCCTGGCCCTACATATACTGTATGACTGATACCCTCCTTTAAGCCATACCACCCATCTAAAGAGTTCATATCTTCTACAATTACATATGTACCTGGTTTGAGATCTTCGAATTTATAGAAGCCATTCTCATCAGTTAGAAGAACTTTCTCACCTTCATCATATTTTTCATCTCCGTTTTCATCTATGAAAATCCTCCAATTTTTAACTCCTGTCCTATCATCTGTTGTAAGATCAGAACCGTCTGCATCATTCCATTTATGACCTGAGATAGAGCCATATTGTGTGTTGGTAAATGTACAAGTCACAGTCTCACCACTTGCTAAATTCAAGTTTGAAGGAGACTGTGACTTCCCAACGATAGAGCTATCACAAGTAGAACTCTTTAAATACCAGCTATCTTTTTGTAGCTCAGTTAGAGACTCGGAGACTGTATATGTACCAGGAACTAAAGTCTGAGTATTTGAGGTTGCATCTGTCAAAGTAAAGCCATTATACCCCGTTCCAGTTGTAGTAAATGTAAATACTTCTGTACTTCCAGAAGGTTCTGTTACTTTCTTTACAATGATATTTCCAACCATTAACTTATTAACAAATGTACATTCAACATCAGGATTAGCTTTAGTTAAAGTAACAGTGACTTTTCCATCGTCATCTAAAACACAAGGCTCACTAACAGAAACTAATTCATATCCACTTAATCCTGTCTCAGTTATTGTATATGTTGCATCTGCATTCTTATCACCAAGAGGTAAACCTGTAGCCTTTTCACCACTAGCAACATTATTTACATTTACCAAACCAGAGATGTTAAATGACCACTGTGTTGGATTGATATTGTTTTCACTTGATTTGATAGGTTTAATAGAACCTTTTATTTGAATCTGATTTGGGTTTATAGGTATTTCTCTTTTACCAAGACCACCACAAACCCCATCCTCCAATCGATAGTGTAATGAACCACCACTCCATTCTCCAGCCTCATCACTTAATAATGCATTCCAATCTAACTGAACTGTACTATTTGTAGGAGTAAATGTAATCGTGTACTTCTTTGTTGTCGGACCTGTTCCTTCAATAGTAGGTTCTGACAGAGTGATGTTTGTCGCGGTATTATTTCCACTATGCACATTGTTAAAATTGACATAACCAACTTTACCGTATGCATTTTCAAAATCGTGAGATACAATCGCAGAGTAAGATGTACCAACTTCTAATCCTGTTATTGTTAATCGTGCGGGGACATTATCACCTTCTGCCCAACAAGCACCACTACCTGCACAAAGTTGCCCTGTTGTATACCCATTTCCTTTTATCTGTCCTTCTAATGTATGTTGTCCAGCCTTACATGACAAGTCGTTAATAAAGTCACAAGTTATAATATCATCTGCATTAACAGGAATATTCTTAACACCATTCTTAGTAGGTTGACCAACTAATATCCCACTGCCCTTTTTACAAGAAGCTGAAACAAAATTATGACCACTTAAAGAGGTTTCTATTACAGAATATGTTCCTACAGATAACTCTCCAGAGTTAACTTGTCCATTCTCATCTGTTACCAATTTCAGAAGAGGGTCAGAAGGTGTTACTGTAAACTCCCAACCTGCACCACCTTTTGTTCCAAGACTTCCAATATACTTATTTATGGAAATTGAACCACCACAAGTATCACTTGCAAATTTACCTAACTGGTCTGCAAGAGTATCAAAATCAGCGGATATGACATCTGATGTTCGGAAATCACCAGTATTTAGATTTGGACCAGTAATAGCTTTCATATTGTTCAAGTTCACATTCATACCAATTGCTATTCCTAAAATTCTTATATCATCACCTTTGATTAAGTTTGCTTGTTCAATAGCTTTATTTAATGCATTCGATGGTTCGTTTGGATTTCCGTCAGAAGCGAACACTATTAAATCAGCTTTATCAAGTCTTGGGTCAAATGTACTTTCAGACTTTAAAAGAGCATCGTACCAGTTTGTTCTACCACTACTTTGGAATTGTGCTATTTTAGTTTTTACTAAATCAAAATCATCAGTAAAGTCTTGTCTCACATATGCTTTAGTATTAAACTCTACTAAAGAGAACCTAGTAGGAGTACCTTTTAAGGAATCAATCAACAGATAGAAAGCCTTTTTCATCTGTTGAAGCTTTGTCGAACCGATACTACCTGATGTATCTAAAACCAAAGAGATATCTAAGCCACAAGTTTGACCTAGTAACGGGTTAGGAGCATCTTGTACTTTAACAGCTTTCGCTAGAACTTTTGTATCTGATTTGTAACTAGGATTCCAGAACCAACCTGTAGAACAATCCGATCTCTCGTAAGCTGTTATACTCAAATCATATTCACCAAGTCCAACATCCATTCCAATATCAAGGTCAAACTCATGTGTTGTGCCTTCTGTATCACTTTTAACCACACATGCATACTTGTTGTTACTCAACTTATAATAAGTAGATCCCCAAGGGATATTCTTTGTAGCATCTACCCTTACTCTGACTGTGCCCGGACGTACAACAGTGGTGTGTGACTGGTTATCAACAGTAACAGAAGTGATATTAATAAAATCAGAATTTCCCATAGGAGAAGCTTTGAGTTCTATTTTCGTTTGACTGTCATTCTCTTTCTTAGATACAGTGTCTTGCAATGAAACTGATTTCTGTGCTTCTTCCCCTTTTACATTCTCTCCTTTAGCAATTCCCTCTGGGTTAGATATACCTTCATCAAGAATGTCTTCACTAGTATCTTCGGTTGTAACAGATACCGATTGATTAGAATCAGGTTCAAGGTTAGAAATTTCTTCAGCTGCTAAAGCAACAGGGGCAAAGTTATATCCTACTAAAAATAGGACTGTCGAAATCTTGTACAAAGACTTCCAAAAAGATTTTTTGTTGAACTTCATTAATTTGTAATTAAAAATTAATAAATATTATCTAATGGTATGTAAAGACAACACACCTAATTTAAATTAATTATTACCGAATTATACCAAATGTCCCATAGATTTGCAATACCCATGTATACCTCATTGTAACCACCTTTCCATATACAGAAATTAGTGATAGAATCACCGCTGGTATGCCAGAGAATATGAATGAACAAAACAACCTAAGAAACATCGCTATCATCGCACATGTAGACCATGGTAAGACAACCTTGGTCGATGCCTTCATGAAGCAAACACACCTCTTTAGAGATAACCAAGAGGAGATGAAACAAACACGAATACTAGACAAAGGAGAGTTAGAAAAAGAGAAGGGTATTACAATCAATGCAAAGAATATTGCTATAAAATACAAGGGAGTAAAGATAAATATAATTGATACACCCGGACACTCTGACTTTGGTGGAGAGGTAGAAAGAACACTTAATATGGCAGATAGCTGTCTTCTACTTGTAGATGCAAAAGAAGGAACTATGCCTCAAACAAAGTTTGTTCTTAAAAAGGCATTAGAATTAGGATTAAAACCAGTTGTGATAATTAACAAGATAGACAAGAAGCTAGCTAACATTGAAAAGACAACATCTAAAATCAATGACCTTTTCCTTTCATTAGCAACCAAAGAAGAACAATTAGACTTCCCAATATATTATGCAATATCCAGAGAAGGAAAAGTTTTCAAAGAGATTCCGACTGGAGATTTAACAGTACCAGAAACTACAAGTGGAGATCTAACTCCAATACTAGATGAGATAGTTACAAACCTTCCTGCACCAAGTGGAGATATTAACAAACCATTCCAGATGCAGATAACAAGTATTGAATATGATGAACATCTAGGAAGATACTTAATTGGCAAGATATCAAATGGAAAAGTAAAAGTAGGAGATTCAATTGTTCTTGTTTCTAACCAAGAAGATTTTGAAAAGAAACAGGGAAGAGTTAATGAGCTTTTTACAAAAGTTGGATTAGAATGGACTCCAATTAATGAAGCTGGAGTAGGGGAGATTGTTGCAATTACAGGTATTGATTCTACAGATATCGGTGCAACACTTTGTAGTGTTGATAATCCAGAACCACTACCTGATATTAAGATTACACCTCCAACAGTTAGAGTAAAGTTCTCTGCTAACACATCTCCATTTGTTGGAAAAGAAGGTAAGTTTGTTACTGCAAAACAATTACAACAGAGGTTAGACCAAGAGAAGAGATTGAATATTAGTCTGAAGATTGAGAGTAAGGGTGCAAATGCCCACTATGTTTCTGGAAGAGGAGAACTACAACTTGCAATCTTGGTTGAGCAGTTAAGAAGAGAAGGATATGAGTTTGAATTAGGAAAACCAGAAGTAATCTTACAAAACATTGATGGTGTAGAGTGTGAGCCATTAGAGGAGTTAATCATAGATGCACCAGAAGAGTATCTAAGTGCAATTACAGAAGATGTAAGTGGAAGGAAGGGGAAAATGGTAAATATGGAGAACGAGGAGGGACAGAGTAGGTTTACATATCATATTTTAACTAGGAATTTAATTGGGTTGCATAGGAACTTAATGACAGCAACAAAGGGTACTGCAATCATTAACAGTGCTGTTTTGGAATATGTCCCTTATGAGAAAGGTGATGATATATTTAGGAAAGGAGTTATCATATCATCTGAGACTGGTACAGCTCTTGCATATGCCCTTATGAGTGTTCAAGAGAGAGGTAGACTTTTCATTACAGGTTCGACAGAGGTGTATGAGGGTATGATTATCGGTGTTACTAACACAACGGATGATATAGAGGTAAATCCATGCAAGGAGAGGCATAAGACGAATGTAAGGATGTCCCATGCACAGGTTACAGAGATTGCACTTAAAACACCAATCCAACTTACTATTGAATATGCATTGTCATTTATCAAGGATGATGAGTTGATAGAGGTAACACCTAAGCATATCCGACTTAGAAAGAAGCTTCTTAAAAGCACCGAGAGGATATGGGCAAAGAGAGAGAACCTCACCTTCTATGCAAAACAACAGCTTGACAAGCTAAACGCAGAGGAATAGCCCTAAGGGTCTGGTCCAAGTCAGACCTTCAACCCCCTTCGGTTTTCGCATTGTACAGCCGTTTCCTAGTCCAAAGCGTCGTATTTCGGTTGGATTTTGTAAGCCGAACTCAGCAGTATCCAAACCAACAAACCTTGATAAGTAGGCAGATAGCTAAGGAAAATGGAGGACAGACCTAGGTCAGACCTTAAAGCAGACCCTAAAAAAGTCGTACATATACAAAAAAAAAGAGGGGGTATTTCTACCCCCTCTGCAATTTTCTAGATTAAAAAGGATTACTCTTCCTTTTTCTCTTCTCTGGCCAATGAGACATTGACAGGTCTACCATCAATCTCTTTACCATCCATTTCAGTCATTGCCTTCTGTGCTTCATCTTCTGTGGAAAAAGTAACGAAGCCAAATCCTTTAGATCTGTTCTTCATTCTATCCATGATAACTACTGCTTCTTCAACAGTACCAAATGGAGCAAATGCTTCCTTCAACTCGTCATCTCTGACATTCCAGCTGAGGTTGCCTACAAATAACTTTTTACCCATTATTTATATATAAATAAAAATTAAATTTGCTACACCATAAATATGGGAGATTACACTCTAAGCAGTCTATCACAGAAAGCTTCCATAGCTATCTTAATTATACCATAAATTGGAGATGTAAAGATAGTACCTAATATTATGATAAAATTAAATATGAAAAACTTACTAATACATACTTGCTGTGCTGACTGCTTACTTAATGCATTACTTAATCTAGAGGATAGAAAGTTAATTAACAGTAAAACAGAGATAACCTCTCTCTTTTACAATCCGAACATTCACCCCAGAACAGAATATTTAGAAAGATTAAAAGCTGTACAAAAAATACTTCCTCAATTACAAGAGAAATGGAATATCAAACTTGTAATACCCAACTATTCACCAAAAGAATATATGGGAGAGATAATGAGAGGAGATAGAGAAGTAGGGAAGAGGTGTATGAAATGTTGGTGGTTAAGACTTGAGTATTCATTAAGATATGCCAAAGAGAAGAATATTGAGAATGTTACAACAACGCTACTAACTAGCCATTATCAATCAAAAAAGAATATACTTTCAATACTCAATGAGTTAAGAAAAAAATATGAACTGAATGTTGTTGAAATAGATTCAGGTTCAAATGAGAAGCATGGTGGTTTCTACAAACAGAATTACTGTGGCTGTTGTTTCTCACTAGTGGAGAAAATGATAGAATCATACAAATAAATTTACATGAATTAATTATGGATACACTCACAAACGAACATACATTGGTATTAACACATTTTAGAACACCTTTAATAGTTCTCTCCCTCATTGTCCTTTTTAACTTTTTAGTCCTCATATTCTTATATAAAAAACTGGATGTAAAACAACTAGCATTCATTAATTTATTAACAGTATTCTTTGCAAGTGTTTCTGTCCTTGCCCAAGGGGGAAATATAGTTAATCAATTCGGATTAGTCGGAGACTCATTCTCTTTCTATCTAATTTTAACCTCTTCTATCATTTTCTTTGTTGGCATCTTCATATTTACAAAGAAACCCAAAGAAAAGAAAACTGAAGAGAAATAATTTAAGTCAACTATTCCATGAATTACCTTTGGTTGATAGTAATCGCTTTTCCTACAATGCTCCTAATACTTCTGTTAATCTCCTTTCTCATACCTAAAGACAAAGGAGAAGAAAGGAGAGAAGAGGAAGAAGAGGAATTGTAACAACTTTGTAATATCCTTTGTTGTATATTGGTGTATGTATAAGAAGGAAATACTTATTGTAGAGGACAGTCCAGGTTTAATATTTGTTTTAGAAAAGTACCTCAAAAAGCAAGGATACCAAACAGTATGCATATGTAACGGAAGAGAAGGTATAAGGTTAGGAATAGAAAATGACATCTGCCTTGCAATCATAGATATTGGATTACCAGATATATGTGGATTAAAGGTTGTTGAAAAAATAAAGGAGGTAAAGAAAAACCTGCCCATTATCGCAATTTCACAACCCAAAGATATTGAAAAAGAAATAAATATTTACAAAAAAAGAGTTAACATCTTCCACAAAAAACCTATCTGCTTCGAACTCTTAGGTATTCAAATTGAGAACCTTGTACCTGATTGTAAAAACAATACTTATCAAGTAAAAGGAGTTCTCATCGATATAACAAAAGGAGTAGTTAGAAGAAAGAACAAAGAAATCTCTCTGACTAAAATGGAAAAAATCTGCCTAGAGTATCTATTAGAATCAGATGGACATGTATGTACAAGAGAAAACATTTTAAAAAGATTAAATATTAACTATGAAGAGAGAAGTCTACACTGTATTGACACACTAATATGTAGATTAAGAAAAAAGTTAGGACATTGTGAAGAAGAAATTATTGAAACTGTATCGGGGATAGGGTATCGAATACTAATCCCTAGGGATTAACATTGTAAAACAATTTTTCATCTCACCTTTCTTACTCTCGACCTTAATATCCCCATTAAAAACCTCTCTCATACAATACTTTACAAAAACCAAACCACTTCCTAAATCTAAAGCTTTTACTGAGCATATGAAATCCTCGTTGTTAAAAATCCTTTGCAGCTCCGGATTGAGTCCATCACCATTATCAGAAATGTGAACAGTAAAGAAATTAGGTGTCTCTGATGTCTTTATTGATATTTTTCTAACATCTCTCTTCCTTTTCTCCAATTCCTCTATAGCATTCAGAAAAACATTAAGAAACACCCTTAAAAACACATTTCTATCTCCTGTAATATTCTCTTTAGCATAGTACTTTCTCTCAACTAAGATGCATGCCTCATCTGTCCTTGCCCTTAGTAAAGTAACTATCTCCTCTATACACTCATCAATTGAAAAGCTTTCAACAGAAGAAGACCTCTTCATCAAAAAATCTGTGCTATGCAATATGGAATCCATTTGATTTACAGCTATTTTAACATTGGTGTATAAATCCTCTCGCTCTATTTTGCTCAACTTTCTACCCTCTGACAATTCTAAACAACCAAGAAGAATACTTACTGGTGTAGCGATATCGTGAAGTAATGACCTAGAAACCTTACCCAAAAGCCTGTTACGATTCTCAAAACTCGCAACAATCTGATATTCTTGCTGTTTCTTTAAAAGAGACCTTACATAAGAATCTAACAAAAATGCCATCCTAATAATCTCTATCAAAAAGAAAGTGAAATAGAGGTAGACTAAAGGTTTTATCGAAATTACAAAGTCATCAACTAAAAAAAGACCCAAAAGTAGTAGTGGAGTGAATATCGCTATCATCTTTGTCAAAAATTTCCCACATTTATCTCTTCTTTTGAGTACAACAAACAGAAAGATTGCAAGTAAAAAGAAAAGACAAGACAGATGATAGTAATGCTCTCCCATCCCATAAAAACAGAGTAGAAGACTAAGACAAGACATTACTAATGTACAGAGAAAAAGATCCTTAACAACAGTTAAGGTATATTCATTTAAGCTGTCTTCAAGCTTCATACTTGTTCTATTACTCATTTAATCATTTTACATTAAACAACATCACAAAATCCTCACATCTAAATATGATATACTTTCATTATGGCAAAGGCTTTAAGAATACTAAAAATTGATAAAAAGGAAGATGAGGTTTCATTAAGGACACCGAGTATTCCTGTTAAAGAGGAAGAGTTTAACTCTAAAGAGTTTCAAGAGTTTCTAGATGACCTCCTACTTACTGCACAAGAGAGTGAAGAACCTGCAGGTGGAATCGCATCACCACAGGTTGGTGTAAATAAAAGGATCTTTTACATTCTAGATTACGATACCGATGAGTGGAAACTTTTTATCAACCCAACGGTAGAACCAATTGGTTTTGTAAAAAGCAGAGAGATGGAATCTTGCCTAAGTGTTCCCAGTCGAGAGGAAAAAGTATTAAGATATAGGAGGGTGAAGATCAAATATCAGGACAAAAAGGGTCAGTGGCATACAGAAAAATATAGTGACTTTAATGCAATTACTATACAACATGAAATTGACCACCTAGATGGTGTATTATTTATCGATAGGATATAAATTAATTTAATTAAATTCTGCCTAAAATGAAATTTCTTAAAAAAGCATCAATCGTTCTCGTAATATTATCATTTATCTTTTCACCTTTCCTTGTTTTTGCAGAGAACAACAAAGAAGAGGGAAAAACAATTACAATTGAAGAACTTGCACTAGAACTACCGACAATAACTGATAATCCAAGCCTAATTATTACATTTAGTGACCCATCAACAGAGAAGGAAGGTGTTCACTTGGAGATAGATAAAAAAGGCTTTACTACAATAAAAAGTCCATACTCATTGCCAGCTCTAAGCATTGGGAATCACCTACTTAAATTCAAGTTTGTAGACAAATATGGTGCAACACAAACAATAGATAAAGAAATTATTATCATCCCACGAGCACCAATATTAAATACACCCTCTGTAGAAACATCACAGATTACCTTTTCTGGCTCTGGACTTGCAGGATCAGAGGTAATTCTACTTCTTAGCACAGATAAAAAAATGATTACTAAAACAGGCGAGGTTGATGAAGATGGGAAATGGAGAATTGAAGTTGCAGATACTATACCAACAGGTACTTACTCCTTCACGGCATTTGTTAGGAAATATGGATATGGAAGTAATTTAGCAGATTCAATGACATTGGAAGTAGGAAATAACCAGAAAGTAGATATTCGAACAGATGAGAGAGAAAAGATTCACTTCTCTTTCAAGGATATCGATAGCTCCAATATTAAAGATGTATTCTCTACCAATACTGATTTAATCATGCTCCTCGTATCTGCATTAGTTTTAGGAATACTCTTTGGCTTACTCTTTACAACAATTTCAAACAAGAAAAGGGAGAAGAAAGAGATTGAAGTTGCCTCTAAAACACTAGAGAAGCCTATTGAGTCGCTAGATAAGCCTATGACATTAAGAGATAAGTTGATTAACAAAGAAGTTGGATTTGAAAAACCTGTTGAAGAACAACCTATCGAAGAGGAAGAGCATATAGAACCAGTCGTGATTAATGAAATAAAGACTGCTAGTAAGCCAGAAGAGAAAGCAAAGGATAATGAAGACAACAATAATAGTGATAATAGAATTATTACAAAGATAGATTTCCTTAAAAACTTTAAGCATGAAGACCCTGATGATGAAAAAGGAAAAGAGAAGAACAAGAAGGTAAAAGTATCATTAACCTCAAAGAAATAGTTGCCAGGGTGGTGAAATGGCAGACACGCTACGTTCAGAACGTAGTCCTAGCAATAGGGTGGGGGTTCAACTCCCCCCCTTGGCATTACTCCCAATACCATTCCTCAATATTATGAAATCTATCATATGAGTTATTTATAGATTCCAAATCTATACCTTTAACACTAGAATTAACAATATATTCAAAGGATGGGTTGTAGAGGAAAATCACTGGACTGCCACTACTTAGATATCTCTGGAATAATACATATTTCTGCTTTCTAGTATCCTTGTTTGTTGTCTGCCTAGCCTCTTCAAGTAAAATATCTACTCTTTCATAATCATAACCAGAAAGATTCAAATCTGGATAATTAACTTTAAGTGAATGCCATAAGTTATACTGGTCTGGATCTATTGTTGTCTCTACTTCATAAAGAAGCATCTCAAAATTTCTTGTTGCAATAATTTCTTGCGTAATCTGATTATATCCAACCTTATTACCCTTAAGAAAAATCCCCTCCTTCTTGTAATAATCAGTTAATAACTCAACCATCCTGTTATTCGTTACTGTATCAAGATAACTCAAAGTAAAGTTAAGAATCTCGTTATTCTCCGATTCATAATAACCACTCTCGTTGTTCATTACATACCCCAAATCCTTTAACAACTCTTTAGCCTTCTGCGGATTGTACTGATACTTCTCAAAATCATCACTATACGCCCAAGAAGTCTTAGGTAGTGGTCCATACATAATCTCACCACCAATATTAAGCTCCTCTAAATATTTCTCCTTATCAAGCAGATAATTTAGCGCCCTTCGCATATTCTCGTTCTTCAGAGAATCCCTACGAATATTAAAGAAAATTAACTTTTCCCTATCTCTAATCGTCATAGCATAATTTGAATAGTTCCTGTATTCCTCAGTATACTCAAGAGATTTCCTATCCCATCCACCAACAGCATCCAAATTTCCCACTCTAAAAGCCATCTCCTCTGCTTCCAATGTTGGATATATCTTCAAAACAAGCCTTTTAATCTTTGGTTCATACCTATCATACTCATTATCCTCAAGTACCACCTCGAAATCATCTACTTTCTCAACATAAAATTTCCCACTTCCCATTGGATATTTTGCAAACTGATCAAAAGCCATTCTGCCAATATCAACATCTTCTAACCTAGACTTCGGAACAATATATATCGATATAGCTTTGAAAAAAACAGGGTTTCTCTCCTTAAGCTCAAACCTAAGCGTTTCATCATCAATCTTCTCCACCCCTATATCCTGAAAAGCCTCTCCTACAGAGTCAAAACCACTACGCTTAGCCAAAGCAATGGCAGTCTCAAAAGTAAAAACCACATCATCTATTGTTAAATCACTACCATCACTCCATTTCAACTCATCATCTATCTTAAAATCTACAACCAATCCATTTTCACTAGTAGTCCAACTAGTCGCAACACCAGCTACTGGATTCCCTTCTTTATCAATATTAACAAACTTCTGAAAAACTAAACTTTGAATAGCTCTGTCCGAAAAGTTATTTGTCACAAACAAAGGATTTAGAGAGTCAACAGTTCCAACTAAACCCTCAACAAAAGTATCTTTCTTAACACCTTCTTTCCCCAAATTAGAAAAACCAGGAAGATTAAAAATGAGAACCAAGATACCAGCCACAATTGCAAAGAGAAAAATATAGCTCAGGGGTATCAGCTTTTTGTAAAGCATCAGGAAGGTTTTGGGATAATTCCAAAGAACATCACGAATACTAAACTTCTTCTCAGGGGAAGTTGAAGGAGCTAAAATATTCAAGTCCTCAAGTGCACCCTTCATCGAATTATCAGAAACAATATCTCTTTTCTTCTTTTTCATAAAAATTACCAGTTGGTTATCTACCTAGAAGAAAGTTTCAAAATCACTAGAGAGGTCACAACCAATACCGCAATCATTCCAATTGTTAAGTAGTAAAGGAATTTCTCTAAACCTCTCTTAGTTCTAAATATCTCACCACCTCCTCCAAACATCTGTCCTAAACCCTCAGCTCTGTTTTGAAGAAGAATACTGATAACAAGAATCACACAAACCACAATTTGTACAATCGATAATATTTTTGTTGTATCCATAGGTGGATTATACACTAAATTAAGAAAAATTACTCCCTATCAAGCTCTTTGTATATTGCTGTTAATAATGATGCAAGAAAAGAAGCTACACTGATAGAGACAAGTGGAATTACTTTGAATTCATTAATCTGGATATTACCTAATTTCAAACCAGTAAACTGAAATTCATTAACAGTAAAACCAACCATTACTAAGTTCATTAAAAATAGTACTCCTATTAAAATTAATGTCCCCATTAGAAGAAATGTAATGAAGTTACACTTTACTGTCAAGAAGTTGAGAACAGGACAGGCTAAAAGTAGACCAATACCACCAGCAAACAAAGTTAAAAAGAGATAGAGGAAAGATTCTGGTAATTGAAATGCTTGATTAAAGAGTGATAACACAAAGAAAATGACAAACATTCCAACAAGAACTAATTTTGAGCCTTCTTTCATTAAAACAAACCTACAATTTACTAACCTTAGGATACTAGATTCCCAAAACTTTTACAATGCTGTATACTGAAATATTAAGAAACTGCTCAAATGAAAAATGTCGCTAAAACAAAAATTGTAGCCACTATTGGCCCATCTACATGGGATGATGAGATACTCCAAAAGATGTATGAGAATGGCATGAGGCTAGCAAGGATCAATGCTTCTTTTGCTGATGAAGCAGAATTGGAAAGAGTATCAAAACAACTTAGGAATATATCTCCCAGAATTGCAACCATTTTAGACACACAAGGAACAAAGATTAGAGTTAGGGGATTAACAAAAGAGATTGAAGTAAAAGACACTATTATTCTTTCTTCTGTAGATAATCTTAATGAAAATATCATTAAGGTCACATATCCAACACTTCATGAAGATGTTGTAATAGGTACAAAGATTATGCTTGATGATGGGAATATTCAATTAGTCGTAAAACAAATTAAAGGTACAGAAGTCATATGTGATGTCTTGCAGAGTGGTATTCTAAAGCCTAACAAGACTGTTAACATTCCATCAGTTAATCTTAACTTCCCAGCACTAACAGAAAAAGATGAAAAAGATATCATATATGCTGCAAATCACGGCTTTGATTTCATTAGTGCTTCATTTGTAAGGAGTAAAGAGGATATTCTTTTAGTTAGAAAGTTGATAGGGGAGAATAATACGAAAGTCATTGCGAAGATAGAGAATGAACAGGGAGTTGCTAATTTTGATGAGATACTAAAAGAGACAGATGCTGTAATGATTGCTAGGGGAGATATGGGTGTAGAGATGGATTTAGAAGATGTTCCCATTATTCAGAAACAGTTAATCTTCAAATGCAGACAAGCAGGTAAACCAGTAATTGTTGCAACACAGATGTTAGAGTCTATGAGAGAGAACAAGAGACCAACAAGAGCAGAAGTGTCAGATGTAGCAAACGCAGTAATGGATGGAACTGACTGTGTAATGCTGTCAGCCGAGACATCTACTGGGAATTATCCTGTTGAAGCTGTCCAAACAATGAACAGAATTGCAATGAAAACTGAGAGTATTATGAAGCTCTCACCAATTGAAGGAAAAACATCTGCAGGTGAACAGGAAGATATCATAGGGTTAACTGTATGTAAACTAACAGAAGAGATTGGTATTAAAGGAATTATAATAATGTCTAATTCAGAAGGTATTGTAGGAAGTGTCAGTAGACATAGACCTAATGTTCCTATCTATGTTATTAATACTTCAATTAAGACAGTTCGAGAGAATGCTATCTATCGTGGAGTGAAAACTTTCCACATTAGTGAACTATCTGATGACCGAGATAACAACGTTATTCTTGCAGTAGAAAAAGTATATGGTAGTGGGGAGTTGGATTTATTAGACAAAATCGCTATAATTAGCGGAAGCTCTATTAAAAACAAAGACTCAGATAGTATATTAGAAATCTTAACTGTCAAAGATATTCTTAATCTCTAGGGTGACGTAGCCAAGCTGGTTAAGGCCGTGGTCTGCAAAACCACTACCACGGGTTCGAGTCCCGTCGTCACCTTATATTCTTAAGTCTTTTTTGATAGAATACACACACCTATTAGCAGGAATGGCGGAATAGGCAGACGCGCGGGACTTAAAATCCCGTTCTAGAAATAGAGTGAGGGTTCGATTCCCTCTTCCTGCATTCTTATCAATATCTCTCACAAATCTTCACATATTACAAATCCAATATATTACTTATACTCCGTAACAAGAGGACCCATTGCATTTAATCCTGGTATTAATGTTGCTTTGTTAGTCTTCAAATCAAACACACTTATACCTAAAATATTGTAATCACTCATCCCGTCACACTCACCACCACTACACCCCTCAACACTAGTAAATGCAATATTGTTCTCATTAACCCAGATAGGATTTAAAGCCCAATCAGAAAGTTTTACATTCTTTCCATTTGCCTTTTCAAAAAGCCATACCTGTTTATCTGGATAGTTATTGTAGACAATCTTCTTTGTACCAAGCAAAACATTAGGCAAGTACGAAGAATACATCAGGTCTGAAATCTTTTCTGATGTCTTTGTTTTAACATCATATACATACAAACCATCTCCACCACCACTATTACCCATATATTTTCTGTAAATAATTGAACCATTATCTAACCACTGTGGTTGAGTTGCATCTTTTACAATATCCTTACTGTTCTCTGCTAGATTGTAAACATAGATATTGAAATCCATTGAGCCTCTAGGTGAACCAGTAGAAATATGGATAAGATATTTTCCATCAGGAGATAATGCTATCTTCTCACTATCTTCAATAAAGCCACCTCGACCATACGCTTCAGGTATATCAACCTCTTCCAAATTCTTCAATGAACCACCATCATATAAAGCAAGTACCCATTTTTCTCCCTTCATATATAGATAGGAGAACTTTGTTTCTGTAGCAAATCCAGACATTAGTAAAAATTCATCCTTAGGAAGTTTCTTCCTCTCGTCTATATTTTTTGTCTCAAGATTAAGAGTATACAAACCACAGGCAAAATCTCCTGTTACCGTAGCACATCTTGAAAAACCAAGAGTCTTCTCGTTGATAACATTGGCTCCATTCAAATTAATATTGTGGGAAGTATCTGTGTATGATGTCAACTGTACTGTTTGCTTAGTTTGAATATCATAGGAGAATATATTCCCACTGTTTACATAGAAAATCTTGTTTGCAACAACACCTTTCTTGCTAATTGCTTTCTCTTCCTTATTCTCCTTCTCTGGTCCTTCCTCATCTGGCTCTTTATTCCCATTCACTTTAACTTCGACTCCAACCCTCCCTTTCGGCTCCTGCTCAGTCTTTCTCTGTGTAGTGATAAAAGCATATGCACCTCCACCAACAAGTAAAATACCTAGTATTACTAAAACAACTACTAGCAATGTATTAGGCTTTGCTTTTGTAGGAGTATGTGTCGTCGCTGTACTACTCTCAGCCTGAGCTTCCTCTGAAACGATAGGCGTTTCTAATGGTTTATTCTCATCCATAATATTGTTTAATTAAAATTAAATTAAATAATTATATTATTCAGCATCATCAAACTTATCAGGATTACTATTCCCACACTTCGGACAAACCTTCAGTGGAGTAGCACCCTCATGAACATAACCACAAACTAAACACTTCCACCTTAACCACATACTATCCAAATCCTCACTAACGGGATTAGGATTCTCTTTAGAAAACTCAATGGGAACATTGGTTGGGGGAAGAGGTGGAGTTTGTATATTTTGATTATTAATTGATATATCCTCCATCTTTTAGTTTAGATAAAATTAAATCGAGTGTTTCCTTTGCATTAATATTACTCGTATCCAACACAATATCATTATATAACTCTGGATTATCATATTCTATCCCATACAACTCCTTAAACCTCTTACCATCTGCTTTTCTCCTCCTAGTCAAATCAAAAAATGTCTTAATGTAAAGATATACTTTTCTAAGTGGTGTTAAATTCTCTTGCTTACCCAAAAACCTCTTTATCCTAGTATCAATATTTGCTTCCAACCATATCTTTGCAGTACAAGGAATATTATTTATCGTAGCCAAACCTGCAAAAGCTTTTGAATCCATCAAAGCATTACCTTCCTTTGCTCTCTCTAACATAAAAGAGTCGACCTTCCTATCAATCTCAAAAAACTTCTCCTTGTTATCCTTGTTTGCAATGTAGAAATCATCCAGAGTTTCATACCCCTGAGATGCAACAACCTCTCTAAAAACAGCCCCAGAATACACCCTTTCTAAATTAAAATGCTCAGCTAACATTTTAGCAATTGTAGATGAACCACTACTACCAGGACCACCTACAACAAAAAGTACATTCTTCATATTCATTAGTATATATAGTATATTAATAATTAACATATGTCTAGAAGTATCAAAAATACAAAGAAAAAAAGAGCTATAACAAAGTATACTCCTGACCAAGTAATACTTACTTTTGTGATAATAATGGCAATATTTGGGGCATTCATGATTTTTGATGCAAGTGTATTTAAGGCAAGTATGCCAAAATCTCTAGGCGGTTTTGATGACCCCTTTTACTTTCTAAAGTCACAAATCGTATGGTTAATAGTAGGAGGAGCATTAGGTACCTTTATGTATTTCTGGGATTACAGAAAACTTCTTAAACTTTCATTACCAATATTAATTATTGTCATTATCTTGTTAATTCTCGTTCTTGTACTAGGAAAAGATATTAATGGTGCAAAAAGGTGGTTTTCTTTTGGATCAATTCCCCCAATACAGCCTGGGGAATTTGCAAAACTAGCAGTCATCCTTTACTTAGCAAGCTGGATGTCTAAAGCATCATATTTCAAAGATGAAGTAAAAGTTGACTTGAAAGGGAACTTCATGCAAGTACTAATTAGTTTTTTTGTAATATTAGGATTGGTTGCTGTTTTAATCATACTTGAACCTGACCTAGGAACTACAGCCATCATCGCTTTTACTGCATTCGCAATGTTCTTTGTTGCAAAGAATCATAAAGATCATGCTAAATATTCAATATTAAGCCTCTTTGCACTTTTCACACCATTAGGTTTAATTGCTGCAATATTAGCACCATACAGATTGGAAAGAATTAAGACATACATACATCTTCTCCTAAATGGTGAAGTTGCTGACCCCAGAGGAGCAGGCTATCAAATGTATCAGATATTAATTGGAATCGGTTCTGGTGGTTTCTTTGGAAAAAAGCTCGGACAATCAAGACAGAGATTTGGGTACTTAGTAGAAAGCACAGCATTCACAGACTCAATCTTTGCAGTAATTTTAGAAGAGTTAGGGTTTCTAGGGGGAATAATCTTGGTCATTGTATGGATTCTGTTTTTCTTAAGAGGGATAAGGGTTGCGAATAATGCACCTGATAAAGCTGGTCGACTTCTCGCCATCGGCATATCAACATGGTTGACAGTCCAAGCACTTCTTAACATGGCTGCAAATGTAGGCTTAATCCCTTTAACTGGAATCCCAGCACCACTTCTTAGCTATGGTGGTTCAAGTACTGTCATTACACTGATAGGAATTGGTATACTATTAAACATTAGTAAATATTCAACAAACGCAAATGGAAAGTAAAGCAGAGGAACTGAAAAAGAAAATTGTAATAACAGGTGGAGGTTCTGGAGGACATATTTCTGCTGCTAAGGCCATCATAGATGAAATCAAAGAGAGATACCGAATCACAAGCGATAATCTTCTTTACATCGGCAGTGATTTAGGAATGGAAGGGGAGAAACCTGGTTCATCATTAGATATGAAAGTAATGAAAAAAGAGAAAATAAATCAGAGATATATCCGAGGTGGTAAACTACAAAGAAGATTTAGCTTGAAAGCTCTCTATCTGCTCTTAAGAACCATTTTAGGCTTTGCAGACTCATACAAAATCTTAAGTAAATACAGACCAAATATCATAATTTCCACAGGAGGTTTTGTCACAGTGCCTGTTTGCTTAATTGGGAAATTCTTCTTTAAAGCAAAAATATATCTTCATGAACAGACAGCAGCAGTAGGACTTTCAAACAAAATTGTTGGTAAATATGCTGAAAAAATATTAATTGCATATCCATTATCTGAAGATTATTTCCCCAAAGAGAAAACAATATTAACAGGAAATCCAGTTAGACAAGAAATCTTTCTAGATTCAGGGAATGGACCACTAACGATCCAATTAAAAAAGATGATTGAACAACAAGAAGAGTTCCCAATTATATATATCTCTGGTGGAAGTCTAGGTTCCCATGTAATTAACGAAACTATTAAAAACTCAATGATTAATCTTCTACAAGATTTCCAGATAATTTTACAAACAGGAGACAGCCAAGTAACAAATGATTACAACCTACTTAATTTGGAAAAAGATAAGCTTGAGCCAGGGCTAAAAGAACGGATATTCATTACAAAATATGTACAAGATAATGAAATTGGATATGTGTTTAATAATATAGATATGTTCATTGGTAGAGCTGGTGCAAACACAGTTTATGAATTGGGTTTAATGAACATCCCTTCCATTTTAATCCCTATCCCATGGGTTACACATAATGAACAGATGCGAAATGCAGAGGTTCTTAAGGATGTAGGACTTGCCAGAATTATAAGGGAGGGTGAACTAACACCAGAGAAATTAGTAATGACAACTAATCTTTTTGCACAAGAACAGAGGCATATTGATGAGGAGAAAAGAAAAAGAATCTTTGTGCCAAACGCAGCAGAAAAAATTGTGAATAATATTAATTTTAATTAATAAAAATATGTCAGACCTTTTAGTACGCGGAGGAAACGTATTAAGTGGAGAGATTACTCCCGCGGGTAACAAAAACTCTGCCTTACCGATTCTTTGTGCATCACTTCTTACAAATGAAGATGTTACAATTCGAAATCTGCCAGATCTTACAGATGTAAACAAATTAATCGAACTAATGGAGTCAATGGGTTCTAAGATAGGGTGGGATAAAGATGAACGCATTCTTAAAATTAACAACTCGAATTTCAAGAATGAATTTGATGAAGAAGGTTTTCCAATGGGTATGCGTGGTGCAGTGCTACTTCTCGGGCCATTAGCTACAAGAATGAAAAGAATAGAGGTTAAAAAAGAGATAGGGGGGTGTTCTTTAGGAATTAGAGAACTAGATCCACATATTGAGGTTCTACAAGGACTAGGTGCAAAGATTAATGATGAAGAAACCTTAAAGATTGACATTAAAAATGGATTAAAAGGAGGATTTCTCTGGCAAGATTACATGAGTGTTACAACAACAGAGAACTTCGCAATGGCGGCATCCAAGGCAGAAGGAACATCAACTATGGTGAATGCAGCATCTGAACCACATGTTCAAGACCTTTGTAACTTCCTTGTTGCAATGGGTGCTAAAATTGAGGGAATAGGGTCCTCAACTCTAAAGGTTACAGGAGTTAATGAATTACACGGGGCTGATTTCACAATTTCTTCTGACCACCATGAAATTACAACTCTTCTTGCTTTGGGTGCAATGACTGGAGGAGAGGTTAGAGTGAATAGGGCGGAGCCAGAGCATTTTCCACTCATTGTCAAAGCATTCAAAAAGTTTGGTGTTGATATTGAATACGAAGGAGAAACTGCAATCGTCAAGCCAGTAGAGAAACTGGTAATCGAAGAACCGTACACAAAGAATATGCTACAAAAGATTGAGGCAGCTCCATGGCCATATTTCCCAGTAGATTTAATGCCACTAATGATTGCACTTGCAGTTAAATCTGAAGGTAATATTATGTTCTGGAACAAACTATACGAAGGAGGACTCTTCTGGATTCCTGAAATGATGAAGTTCGGAGCACATATTGTGATGTGTGATCCATTTAGGATAATAGTGTTTGGAGACAAACCTCTAAAACCTGCAACCGTTGACAGTCCAAATATTATCCGAGCAACTGTAGCACTAATGATGGTCGCACTTACAATTAAAGGTGAAAGCATTATCAGAAACGCAGACCCAATCAAAAGGGCACATCCTAACTTTGTTGAGAACTTACAGAAACTTGGTGCTGATATCTCTTGGATTGATTAGACTGCTCCAAGTTTCTTAAGAAAGTCTGGTATTTGGTATAGTCCATGTCTGTGACTACCCTTAAGTAGTATTGCAACATTCCTGTTTTTCAGACCCTGCAATTTGGCATTTAACAAAGCCGCAACTTCATCTGCAGAATCTATCTTCTCTCCAATATCTGACTCTTCCCACAAATCCCCAATTAAATATACTTCATTAAATCCATATCCCTTAACTAAATCAGCAATCTCCTGATGTCTTTCATCTGATACATCTCCCAACTCTCTCATATCCCCTAGAATTGCAATGGTGTAGTAGTCTTGTAGGTAGAGATTAGAAAATGTCTCTAAGGCCATTTTCATAGAAACAGGGTTAGCATTGTAACCATCATTTACAATTACAAGGTCACCATACTCTAAAACCTGAAACCTACCATCTTGATTTTCATAATCTCGGAGACTTTTTACACAATCATCAATACTCACACCCAATTCATTAGCTACAATGATTGCTGCCATTGCATCATATGCAAAGCCCTCACCATATACACTTAAATCCACAGAAACAACATTGGCATCATAATATGTGAACTTAAAGTGTGTGCCATCAGAATCAACTCGGATATCACTAAGCACAAACGTTGCGTTTTCATCTTGCCCATATGTAATTAACTGTCCATCTTTGTTGTAATTACCCGCAACATATTTCAACCTCTCATCATCAATATTTAACACAAGAGGCTTTCCTGTTCGCTCCATATAGTCAGCCAAATCTTTCTTCTCCTTAAACACATTCTCTATACCACCAACCTTCTCTGCATGTACATCACAAACATTCAAAAGAACCCCAATATCTGGATCTACAGAATTAACATGCCATGCAACCTCTCCAACTCGATCCATTCCACATTCCAATACAATTACATCTTCATTTGTATACTGACCAAGTAATCTTGCATTCCCCCATACGGTATTATATTTGTCTGAAGAAAGTACTTTCAGATGCTTCTCCACTATATGAACAATCATCCTCCTCGTTGTACTCTTTCCTGTACTACCAGTAATTGCCACTACTGGCTTCTTTATATACCCAATGGAGTAGTTGAGGATTTTCATTAAACCTTCCTCAATGGAATCAACCAGAATTATCGGACCATTTGCACCATCACAAAAAGACCTTTTTGTACTCTCACACAAACTTACCGAACAACCATTCTCTAAAGCAGGAACAACAAAAGCATGGCCATCAAACCTTTCACCAACAATGGGGATATACAAATCTCCTTCTGTGACATCTCTGGAGTCATAGCAGAATCCTGTGAAAAAAGCATTTTCATCGTAGTTTTGAAACTCAAACTCTGGGAATCTCTCCTTAATATCTTTTAGAAAAATCTTCATAGCAGTACAGTTCTAAGTTTATCCTTAACATAATATATTGCTTCTACCGTTATTTAGCAAGCCCAACATCTTTAGGGTCTGTCCCAGATCTGTCCCCTGTTTTCCATACCTTTCTGCCTATCTATCAAGGTTTTTTGGTTTGGATACTTCTGATTTCGGCTTACAAAATCCAACCGAAATACGGCGCTGTGGACTAGGAAACGATTGTACAATGCGAAAACCGAAGGGAATTTGGGGACAGACCTAGGTCAGACCTAAAACCTATCGGTTCCAGAGGAGATGGCAATAGGGAGAACACACATATAGAAAATGGCTTTACTTTTAGAGAAGTATGTGGCCTAGAGTGTTATATTCGAGCCTGTAATGTTTTTCTCTTGACACCCCAAGCCCCCCAAGTTATATTAGTGGCAAGAAGTGGTAGAAAGTGGTGAAATATGATATAGTCAAAACATGATAATCGGAGAATACAAAAGTAAAGTAGGAGAAAAGAAAAGAGTATCACTTCCAACAAAGTTTAGGGAAGAGATTGGTGAAGATTTAATTCTCACCAGAGGATATGAAGAAGCCCTAATCCTTGTAAACAAGAAAATGTGGGAAAACGTTGCAAAAGATGTAATGAATGGCTCTTTTACAGATAAAAATATTAGAGATACTAGCAGATTCTTAGTAGGAAGTGCAAAAGAAATTGAGATGGATGGACAGGGAAGATTTGTTATCCCCCAAGCTCTTTTCGACCATGCAGGTTTAACAGATGAAATTGTTTTCATAGGACTTGTGAACTGGATTGAAATTTGGGATGCAAAGAAATGGAAAGAGAGGGTAGAGTACCTGCAAAAACATGGAGATGAAATAGCTCAAGAGATAGGTAAGATGTCAGAACAAAAGAATGGATAAAATTCATATTCCAGTACTTCTTAATGAAACGATTGATTCCTTAGCAATCAAAGAAGATGGTTTCTACATTGATGGAACACTCGGTGATGGTGGGCACAGTTTTGAGATTCTCAAAAGGCTCTCACCAAAAGGACTCCTTATCAGCATAGACCAAGACCAGCATGCTATCGATTTTGTTAAAGAGTACTACAAAGAATCAATTCCTAATAACTGGATAATCGTTAAGTCAAACTTTTCCAAGATAGAAAAAGTTGTAAAAGAATTTGGAAAAGGAAGACAGCCAGATGGAATACTACTTGATATTGGCCTTTCTTCAAGACAACTAGAAAAATCTCACAACAGAGGATTTAGCTACCAAGAAGAAAATGAACCTTTAGATATGAGAATGGATGAAGCATTAGGAGTAACAGCAAAAGATTTGTTAAATGTGCTCTCAGAAAAGGAACTCGCAAAGATATTCTGGAAATACGGAGAAGAAAGATATGCACAAAGAATTGCCAAGGATATTAAAAAAGACATCTCTAATATCAATACAGTTGGAGATCTTACAAGACTTATCTACAAAGCAGTACCGGCTGCTGATAACTCTTTTACTAAGAACCCTTCTCGCAGGGTCTTCCAGGCCCTGCGAATCGTGGTAAATGACGAATTAGGGAGCTTAGAACAAGCATTAGATAAATCTTTTGAGGTCTTAAACAAGAATGGAAGGCTCTTGGTAATTACATTCCATTCATTAGAAGATCGCATCGTTAAAAACTTTAGTTTAGAAAAATCGAGAAGCGGAGAAGGGAATTTGCTTTTTTCAAAACACATTGCCCCAACCGATGAAGAGAGAATTTCAAATCCTCGCTCCGCTTCTGCCAAGTTAAGAACATTAATTAAAAACTAAAAACAGTGAAGATTATTAACAAAATAAAGCAAAATATGTTCACTACTATCTTTATCCTTTCTCTCTTAACCTTTATCCTTTCACAATTAGTCATTAACTCAATCCTAGCTCCTATTGGTACAGAACTACAAAAATTAAATAGTGAGAAAAACTATCTTGTTGAAGAAAACAGAGGAATGGAAGAAGAGATTGCAAAAAGTAATTCAATTACAGTAATACGACAATTAGCAGACAAGTCTCTTTCATTGTCTTCATCAAATCAAAAAACCGTTGTATACTTGCAAGAGACATCTGTTGTCGCAAACAAGTAACTATGGCTAGCCTATCACACATACACAAAGTAAACCTAGGTGGTCGCCCTACAAAACGTAGAATGGGTTTTACCTCTAAATCGAAAAAAGAGAAAGGTTTTAATAGTCTTAAAATACTAGTTGTGGGAGTTGTTTTACTTGCAGTGATTGTAATAACTCAGGCTTTCAGATGGCAGATTATCTATGCTTCAAAATTCAAAGATATGTCCCAAGAACAGTACAGAGCAACCCATATCTCTGTAGCGCCTAGGGGGAAAATAACAGCAGCAGATAACACAGTCTTAGCAGTAGATGAACCTGTTTGGGATGTCTACGCAACGCTAAGTAAAGATGAAAAAGAAAGGAAGCTTTTTTTCGATAACAAAGAAGCATTCGCTACTGAGGTATCGGGGATATTAGGGATTACAAAAGAAGAGGTGGAATCTAAACTTACAGATGATTTTGTATATGCCTCGATAAAAAAAGATGTCTCTACGGAGAAGAAAAAAGCATTAGAGAATCTTGAGGTTTTTGGTGGAAATACAAAAGGCTTTGGACTACATTTTGAAAGGAAAGAAAGAAGAATATATCCTAACAACACATTAGCTGCTCATGTACTTGGATTCATTGGACAAGATGCAGAAGGTGAATCTGTAGGACAATACGGAGTCCAAGGTTACTATTTTGGCGACATAAATGGACGACAAGGATACTCTTACGAAGAGAAGGACTCTTCAGGTAATGTTATTTTAACATCTGAATATTTACCAGTTCTACCTAGAGAAGGAAAAGATTTCAAATTAACAATAGTGCCAAATCTCCAAAGCAAAGTTGAAAAGATACTAGAGGAGGGTGTAAAACACACCAGAGCAAAAAGTGGTTCGGTGATAGTGATGGACCCTAAAACAGGAGCCATTTTAGTTATGGCAAACTATCCAACATACAATCCTGCAGAATACTGGAGAGCTCCAGAAGCATGGGTGTTAAAAAACAAAGCTGTTGCAGATGTATATGAATATGGTTCAATACAAAAACCCATAACAACTGCCATTGCTTTGGAAAAAGGCGCAATTACAAAAGAGTACCAATGTGTCGACAATACTGGATATCTAGATTTGTACAAAGCCACTGGTTACGCCGACTTGAAAGGTTCAAAAGTATATACTTGGAACAAAAAAGCTGCTGGAACCTTAGACATATCGGAGATATTCAAAACATCAAACAATCCATGTACTGCCCAGATGGGACTTAAAATTGATGCAGCCGAGTATTACAAAGGATTACAAGATTTTGGAATAGGCAAGTTTATAGGAATCGGACTCCAAGATGAAGCAACTAGCTTCCTCAAACCTTTTGAATATTGGACGAAGTTAGATGTCATTACATCTTCATATGGACAAGCTATCTCTGCAACCTCACTTCAAGCCGTATCAGCATTTAGTGCAATTGCAAATGAAGGGGTAAGGATGAGGCCATACATTATAGAAGAAATTACAGATGAAAATGAAACAATTAAAACAAAACCACAGATTCTCTCACAACCTGTTTCTGCAGAAAATGCGAATATCGTTAGAGATGCAATGAAGAAAGCAGTTGATAATGGACTACTTGGTGGATTAGGGAAAGGGCTGAGTGAATACTCCATTGCTGCTAAAACAGGAACAGCACAGATTGCAAAACAGGGAGAAGCTGGGTACAAAACAGACTACACCAATGACACGGTTATAGGTTTTGCACCAGCAGAAGACCCAAAGATGCTAATGATTGTAAGATTAGAAGAACCACAAATTGCAAACTTTGCTTCATTAACTACTGTACCTGTCTGGAAAGATATTTTCTTGGAAATTGCAGATGATATGGAAATTAAGAAGAGAAATTGAGATAATGAATAGTTAATCTTAATGAATTCTAATAAATGATAGACATCTTAAAGAAAAGTTTAGAGTTACTATTCCTAGCAGTTGGAGTATCCATAATATTTGCACCGATAATGATATCTCTGCTGTACAAATTTAATCAAGTTAGTGGGATAAAGAAAACAAAGATAGGGGATGGTGACAACTCTCTCTTCATGAAAATCATGAAAACAACTACTACAAACGGGACACCAAATATGGGAGGATTAATCATACTCATAGTTGTTCCAGCCATAATTCTTTTCACAATCTCTATCTCTGAACTAGTCAGAGTATTCTTAATCGGATTTATCCTCTTTGGCGTATGGGGATTAATTGATGTTGTAATCTTTACAAATGGTTTTAAGAACAATGAGAGGATGAGAGCTTTCCAAGAAAGCTTTGGGTGGAGAATGGGTAAATTAATCTTCTCAATATGTATGAATATTGGAGTAATGTTACTCCTACAAAAGACTGGACAGATAAAAGAGATAACACCGTGGAGCGGATTTGTCATTAACTTCACACCACTCATCGCAGCAATTAGTGGAGTAGTAGGGCAGTTTGCGATATATTCCGCAGAACTAACTGATGGTGCAGATGGTTTAATGGTCGGAATCTTTATGATAATTAACATATTCATGACAATCTTACTTCTAGTACAACAACAGTATGAATTTATCCCAATACTAGCTATCATGCTCGGAGTTAAAATCATCGATCTTTACTTCAATATTCCTCCTGCAAGATTCTGGAATGGTGGACCTGGAGCTATGCCACTTGGTTTTGCAATGTTCTACATCGGACTTGTAACAAACAACCTCATCCCATATTTCATTATGTCTTCAATCACATGGGGAATTATGGCTTCCAGCCTCATACAGATTATCAGCCTAAGATTCTTCAAGAAAAGAATATTCAAGATTGCACCAATTCACCACCATTTCCAAGCTAGTGGATGGCCACAATACAAGGTGGTAATGAGATTCTGGCTTTTTGCACTGGCAGCTTCTGTCTTAGGTCTTTACATAGGAATAGTGCTCTAACTACTCACAACTAACTTTTCCTTTCTCACAACTACATACTGATTTAGCAGAACCACCACTTGTAAAGACATCTCCCTCACCATACAATACACCATTGCAAGAACAAGCCATAAGGTCAAACTCTTTACCTTTTTCATTACGATAATATATTTCAAAATCCTCTACATCCTCTATATCAAAATTCGCAATCTTAAATGAGTTAGATATCACACAAGGAATATTAAACTTCTCAGAGTCACTACTTGTAATAGTTGATAACACCAACTTGTTAGAATGCTTTTCATAATATCCAACCTGACTTGAAGCCTCAAAATCTCCACTACACCAACTTTCTCTCTCAAGAATAACTTCCAATTCCTCTTCATTCTGATTGATATCAATTGGTAAAACTCTAGATATGTTGGGGGAATCACCTACAACTGTATTCAAATAGCTATACTCAAAAACCAAACCCTCTGTAGAAAATGACTCCTGTTCTCCATTACTTTCTTCCCCCTGACAAACCATCTTCCTTTTATCCCCACAAACACATTTTTCCCCACTAGCAGAAACAACCTCTTTGCCATAATCAACCTCACCACCTTCGAAAGAACATGAGGTCACTTGCTCTCCAGAAAATAGTTTGTATCCCAAAACACCAACTGATACTAGGAACAAAACAGCAGTAATAACCATAATCCAATTCACTCTCTTTGGTTTTTCCATTACAGTATGATTCTATCACATTTTTCAATTTTAATATGTGGTAAAATATTTTCATGCATGACTCACATATACACATGGCGATGGAGCCATTAAAAACTAATCTTGATGAAATAGTAAGAGACTTTGTTAATGAAGGTGGTAAGCATATACTCACACAAGGAACAGACATACTAGACTTTGATGACAACTTCAAAATTGCAAAAAGAGCCAACCTCATACAAAACAATGTTATGCAAGTAGCCATTGGGCTTCACCCAACATACTTTGAAGAGGTTACAGTCCAGAGGGATTTAGAAGACAATATATATGAAAAATCACAAAAGGAAAGAAAGAAGTTCATTGAAATTTTTAATGAAAACAAAACAGATATCTCTGCAATTGGTGAGTGTGGACTGGACTACTATCAATTCTCAATCAATCAAACATATTCTGATGACACTAAAGAACAATTAAAAGAAGTTCAGAAATTAATGTTACAAGAAGAAATTCACCTAGCTTTAGAAAACTCCTTACCACTAAGCATTCATGCTAGAGACCAAATGGGAAGTAATGAATGTATAGATGATACAATCAGACTAGTTGCAGAAGAAGGTAGAGGACTTCTTAAAGGGTCTTTCCACAGCTACACAGGAAGCTTGGAACAATTAGAACAGATACTGGCCTTAGGATTCCATGTAGGATTTAATGCAATAATTACATACAAAAGTGGAGAGAATGTAAGAGAAATCTTAAAGAAAACACCAGTAGAAAGAATCCTCTTTGAAACAGATGGACCTTTCTTACCACCTCAATCTGTAAGAAAAAAGAAGAGTATTAAGCAAAAGTTTGCAGAACCAAAACATATCAGAGAGATTATGCAAGTTGCTTGTGAGATAAAAAATATATCTATGGAGAAACTTGAAGCAATCACAGATGAAAGTTACCGACAACTTTTCCTAAAGTCCTAAACTTCTTTACTAAACATACAAACAAACTCACCATGAGGGTTTTCATCAAAATTTCTTAACTCAAGTTCAGAAATAACTTCAGAGATACTACTACTAAAACTCTCCTCTCTCATCTTGGAAATATCTTTTGCAAGGAATACCCTAATATCTCCATATACTTCTAACATTAGCTTTAGCAACTTACTTAACCTATGTGGTGACTCATATATCACAATGGTGTTCTCCAACTCCTTGTATTGCTCAATTAACTTCTTCCTCTTGCTTTCACTCTTAGGTAAAAACCCTAAAAACACAAATCTATCTGTAGGTAGTCCACTAACAGAAAGAGCTGCTGTCACAGCTGAAGCACCTGGTATTGAAACAACTTCATAACCTTCCTCTCTTAATTCTCTCACTAATTTGTATCCAGGGTCAGAGATTAATGGGGTTCCTGCATCAGAAATCAATGCTAAATCCAAACCCATATTTAACTTTTCATAAATCTTGCCTATCATTCTTTCATGATTCTGATCTCTGTATGATATCAACATAGTCTCAATCCCGTACCTATCAAAAAGTTTTTTACTCTCCCTAGTATCCTCTGCTAACACAAAAGGCACATTTTTTAATATATCCACAGCTCTAAATGTAATATCTTCAAGATTACCAATTGGTGTAGCTACAACAAAAAGTTTTCCTTTTTTCATAATTCCAAATTGTCTAAATTAATTACATTTCCAATAATTTCATCAATATTGTCATCAACAATATCTTCCGAATCAAAAGCATCTTTCAAATTAAAACCCCCTATCTTTGTTCTCTCAAGTTCAATAGCTGTACCGTATGTATCTATCTCTTCACCCAAATCATGAATTAAGGTTCTCACATATGTACCTGTCGAACATGAAATGGAGAAGGTAGAGTAGGGCCAGTTGTAATTAACTAAATCAAAAGAATATATCTCAACTTTCTTTGGCTCTATCTTAACTTCTTCACCCTTTCTTGCTAACTCATATGCCTTCTTTCCTTTAATCTTTTTTGCTGAAAACATTGGAGGTGTTTGTAATATCTCACCTAAGAATTTTTCTTTAATCCTTCTCTCAATTTCACTCTTAGAAACTTCCTTCAAATCTTCACATATATTATTTTTCTCTCCTGTAATATCCTGAGTATCAGTAGAGTAGCCAAACTCTGCTCTTACAATATATTCCTTTTTTAATGAATGAATTTTGTTCATTAACTTTGTTCCCTTACCAAGTAGAACAATTAACAAACCTGTTGCAAAAGGATCCAGAGTTCCACCATGACCAATCTTTTGTCCTTTAGGTAAAACTTTCTTCAATTTTCTAATTACATCATACGATGTAATATCTCCCTCCTTGTTAATTAACAAGATTCCGTCTATCATATACCTAATTATATATTATTCTTCTATACAAATGGCAAATGGAATAACTGTTGGTATTGTTTTAATTGTGATTATGCTCATTGGAGCATTCCTTTTAACTATTTTGATTAACATTCTTTTAGTTCCCATTCTTAAAACTCCTAGGGATATCATTCATGAAATTGTTAATTTAATGAATCTTAAGAAAGATGATACTTTTGTAGATTTAGGTTGTGGAGATGGCAAGATTGTACTAGAAGCATACAGTAATGCTAAGTGTAAATGCTATGGTTTAGACCTCTCTCCAATCATGATTATCATTGCGAGAACTTTTAGAATATTAAAGTACCCTACAAACAAAGATATCATTTTTGAGATTGAGAATATTTATGAAGCTTCTCTAAAAGATTTTACAAAAATATATTGTTATTTAGATGAAAAGAGTATGAGTATATTGAAAAAGAAGTTTGAGAAATTTATAAAGAATGGGGGAGAGGTATTTAGCTATATGTATCCAATTAAGGGTTTGAAAGCAAAGAAAAAGGTTGAGTTAAGTAACAAAAAACACTTGTACATCTACAGCTAGAACCTTCACAGGTCTGACCTAGGTCTGACTTAGCAATATCCTTTTGTGATAGGGAAACAGCCACTTTCTCCTGATTAACTTGTTGGGTACGGTTTTCCGATTTTGGCTGGCTTTCCTTCCAAATGGTCGTGCAACAATGCTTTTCGCACGGTGTATAAGGTCTGACCTAAGCCAGACATTTATCACCCTCTCTCACCTCTCCCACCTCTCACATCGCTATGTAGTATAATCAGGTATGAGTAACGAACCACTAGCATCAAAATATAGACCTAAAACCCTTGCAGAGTTTGTAGGACAAGAACACCTAGTAGGGAAAGATGGTCCAATAAGGAAGTTTTTGGAAACGGGTAAAATACCATCCATGATATTCTGGGGTCCACCAGGTACAGGTAAAACAACCTTAGCATACATACTTTCCCTTAATCTCTACTATGACTTTCACAAAATGCAAGCTGTAAATAGTGGGAAAGAACAATTAAGAAAAATCATTAAAATAGCAATCGGTAATCAACAATATGGTAAAAAAACAATCCTCTTTCTAGATGAAATACACAGATGGAACAAAGCACAACAAGATACACTCCTACCATATGTAGAGAAAGGTATCATTACACTCATTGGTGCAACTACAGAGAATCCATCATTCACAGTAATATCTGCACTTCTTTCTAGAACAAAAGTATTCGTATTCAAACAACAAACAGAAGAAGATATATACAATCTACTAAAAAGAATATCAAAAGAAGAATATCCTGATATTAAAATATCAAAGAAAGTACTAGAACAGATGGCTAATCTCTCAAATGGAGATATTAGGTCTGCATTAAATATATTGGAAATGAGTTCTACACTAACAAATGCAAAAGATGAAAAAAAGAAAGAGATAACTACAGATATATTAACAACTACTGTACAAAAACCAGTATACTATGACAAAGCAGGAGAAGAACACTACAACATTATCTCCGCTATACACAAATCAATGAGGTCATCTAATCCTGATGCAGCATGTTACTGGACTGGAAGAATGTTAGCAGGAGGAGAAGACCCATTATACATTGCAAGAAGAATGCTAAGGTTTGCAAGTGAAGATATTGGTAATGCAGACCCACAAGCTGTAGTATTAGCAAATGCAGTATATGAATCTTGTCAGAAGATAGGGATGCCAGAGTGTGAAGTATTCCTTATGCAATTAGCAATATATCTCTCCAATGCACCTAAAGATAATATTGCATACAGGGTAGAAGGTGAGGTTAAGGAAGATATTGAGAAGTATGGTAATCTTCCAGTACCCATGAATATACGCAATGCACCTACAAAACTAATGAAAGAGATTGGATATGGTAAAGGCTATGAATATGACCATGATTTACCAAGTAAGAAGTCAGATCAACAATGTATGCCAGATAAATTAAAGAACAGGAAGTATATTACTTTTTAGAAATAGTAAAAATTTCTGGAAGCAAACCTCCTTGGTTCACTCTTGCCACTTTCTTAACTAGCCAAAATTCCTTTCTAAAAACCTCTCTCAAAAGCGTTTTCTCCTGAGTCAACACAACTATTAAGCCCTTTTTCCTTAGCAACCTTCTTGCTAATTTCTCTAAATCATAATATGCAATGATATTACCTTTGTGATTCCCTGTTCTGATTCCAAAAGGAAGATTACTTATGATTCTGTCAATATTTTGCTTATTAAGTTGAACATCCGATATGTCACTTTTAAACAATTTATACTTACTTTCATCTATATTTGCACTCTCAAAATTCTTCTTAGATTTATATACCGCTTTGCTACTAATATCAGAACAAATAGCCCTTTTAATATTAAAGTACTTCAATGCTGTGATAGGGATAACACTTGCACCACAGAACGGATCATACACAATATCTTTATCAGAAAGATTTGCAACTTGACACATAATATATGCTAAAGATGGATTGATACCAGCAGCCACAAATTCTTTTCTCCATTCACGTTTAGACAAATTCAAAATATTACCTGTTTCATCTTTAATTTTTAAGGGAGAGTAAAGATTTGCAAACAAGTTAAAATCTTTTTCTTCTGAAACAAATTGTATAACAGATTTATTCTTATGAAGTATCTCTATATTCGAGAATTTATCTGTTAGTTCGTCAACAACAAAATCAGCTGTCCCAGGAATACAAACAAGCTCATATCTTGATAAAATAGCCATAAAGAATTATACGATACTATTATGAATTTGTCCTATCAATCGGCAAAAACGCATAAAAGAATTAAAACCAGTTGTTCAAAACAAATACATTGAGTGGAAACTTAACACAAATACATATATAATCAAAACATGGAAATCAAAAAAGATAAGGAAATAATAGAAAGAATACTAACCAAAGGGGTAGAACAAATACTCCCTTCAAAAGAAGCACTAAAAGAAAAACTTCTCTCTGGTAAAAGATTAACAATATACCAAGGCTTTGATCCAACAGCACCAACACTACACATTGGACATACTGTTGGAATGAGAAAACTTGAAGACTTTAGACTACTAGGACACAAAGTAATTTTCCTAATAGGTGACTTTACTGCAAGAATAGGGGACCCTGGGGATAAAAAGGAAGCTAGGGAATCTGCAAGAAAAGTACTAACCAAAGAACAGATTGCAGATAATCTAAAAAACTATGTAGAACAAGCATCACATATCATTGATATAGATAACAAAGAAAATCCTGTAGAGATTAAATACAATGGAGAATGGCATGACAAATTAACCTTTGCAGAAGTAATTGGATTAGCATCAGAATTCACAGTACAACAAATGTTGAAGAGAAGTATGTTCCAAGAGAGATTAAAAGAAGATAGACCAATATATCTAAACGAATTCCTCTATCCACTAATGCAAGCATATGACTCTGTAATGATGGATGTAGATGTAGAAGTGGGTGGAAATGACCAACTCTTCAATATGCTAGCAGGAAGAGATATGGTATTTAACCATCTTAACAAAGAAAAAATTGTAATAGCAGGGAAACTCCTAACAGCTGCAGATGGAGAAAAAATGGGTAAGTCTGAAGGTAATATGGTCAGACTAGATGACAGTGCAAAAGATATATACGGCAAAATCATGTCTTTTGATGATGAAAAAATACTAATCGGTTTTGAAATTCTTACAAAAGCAACACTACCTGAGCAAGAAGAATACAAAAAGAGATTAGAAAGTGGTGAAAACCCAATGATTCTTAAAAAAGAATTAGCATACAGAGTTACAGCAGAGATAAAGAGTGAAGAAGAAGCAGAAAATGCACAAAAAGTTTTTGAATCCGTATTCCAGAAGAAAGATGTTGAAGGAGAAATACCAACAACATTTGTTAAAGAAAACAAACTACCTCTGAATGACTTACTTGTACAAATTGATTTTGCAAAAAGCAAAAGTGATGCAAGAAGATTAGTAGACCAAGGGGCAGTAAAGATTAACGATGAAAAAAAGACTACCTACAACGAAGAGATTACTATCACAGACTCTCCTCTAACCCTTAAGGTAGGTAAACATATTACAAATATAACAATTCAAAAATAATAATGGAAAAAATAACACCAACGGGTGTATTGAAAAGCAGGATACAATCTCTTGTACCCAAGGTGTTTTTGGGGGATTTAGAAAAAGCAATATCTTACTCAGAAGAGAAATACAAAAACTCATACAGATACAACAATGAACCGATGATTAATCATACACTCAGAATTGCCATATCACTCCTAGAAGAAGGGTTAGACCTAAACACTGCATTTGCCACACTCTTCCATGAAATGACATTAGATGAAAAAACAAGAAAAGAAATTGCTAAAGAGTTTGGAGAAGATGTATTAAACATACTTGATGGTATTACAAAAATTAAAAGAGGAACTAATAGTGAAGATACAAATCCTGAGATAATCATTAAATATATCTTAAACAGTTCAAAAGACCTCAGACCAGTATATCTAAAAATATATGACACCTTACACGATGTCCTTTCATTTGATGAGATCCCTGAAAACGAGAAAAAAAGTAAGCTTTACAAAGCAATTAACATATATGCAAAACTTGCAGAATACCTTAATTTAGAAAAACTAAGAGCACAGCTAGAAGAAACATCTTTTAAGTACTACCTACCTCTTGAGTATCAAAGTATTACAAACAAGATGGATGCATTAGGTATATCTCCTAAACTACAAAAGAAATATGAAAACACTATCAAAGAATGTATCAAGGAATCCAATGTAAAACCAAAGATACAGGGTAGAATTAAGAACAAATACAGTATATACAACAAATTAAAAAAATATGAAAAGGAATGGATTGATCCAAATATTAGAAGATTAGATGACCTAATTGCTTTTAGAATCATGGCTTCCGATGAAGACTCCTGCTATCTAGTCATTGAGAAACTGATGGATAGAGGAGAGATAAATGAAGAAAGGTATGATGATTACATATCAAATCCAAAACCAAATGGATACAAAGCAGTACAATTTCCAATTAAATTCCCAGAAATTTCAGATATGTATATAGAGATACAGATTCTTACAGAAGAGATGTATCAAGAGAACCTGTTTGGTAAAGCCTCTCACATTGCATACAAAGCTAGTAAATCTAGATTTGCTAAGCCAACTAACAAATATGATTGGGTAAAAGACATACAAGATGAGATTGCTAAGAGTAGGGAAGAAACAAAGAGAACAAAAAGTTTCCCAATTAAATGCAATATTTTTGAAGATGAAGTTTTTCCTTTTACACCAAAGGGGAAAATCATTCCATTAAATCAAGGAGATACGGTTTTAGATTTTGCTTTTAAGTTACATACTGATATTGGGAATAGTACAGAGTCTGCCAAAGTTAATGGTAAACCTGCTAAATTGGGAGAAGTCTTAGAAACAGGAGATGAGGTTGAGATAAGGGTGGATAAAAACAAGACACATCAGAAAGATGCAACTTTGGAATATGCCAATTCTTCTACTGCTAGGAGTAAGATTAAGAAGAATTTGAAAATAGGGGTTAAATAATTCTTCAAAAAGAGATAGAATAGAATATGGCAAAAATAAAGAAAAAAACAAAACAAAAAGCAAAAACCATCTTAAACATAATACTAATAGTAGTTATGCTTGCAGGTATTCTACTACCAATGATTTTGGTTCTCACAAGTCTCTAATAAAGATGTTAGCAAAAAATACACCAATATCAGAATTAAAAGGCATTGGCCCTAAAACTCTCTATCTCTATGAAAACTTAGGAATACATACAGTAAGAGACCTTCTTTTCCATATACCATTTAGATATCAAGATACATCTGAAATAATCTCAATCAAAGAATTCAAAGAAAGGGGTGAAGGCACATTTCTAGCAGAGATAGAGGATGTAAAAACAACATACTTTAAAAAAAAGATAACTACTGTAAAAGTAAAAGATGATACAGATACTCTTCGATTAACATATTTCAACCAATCATACCTTCAAAAAACATTAGAAAAAGGTGAGATATATCTCTTCGATGCCAAATATTCTACTAGCAGAAATGGAAAAACTAAAAATATATACAATCCTAAATTTGAGAAGTTTAAATACGAAAAAGAGAAACAATTACATGTAGGAAAGATAGTAGGAGTATATCCAGAAACAAAAGGATTAACTTCTGCAATGTTAAGAAGAAAGATTGCAGAGCTGCAAAATGACATACCAAAGATACTAGATGATCCATTAGAAAAACATATCAAAGAAAGCAACCTGAAGTTGCCCTTCGTTTCTAAGGCTATTGAAAAAATACATTTCCCAGAAGATCAAAAAGATATTGATAATGCCAAGCAAAGACTCTCTTTTGATGAAATGTTAAGAGTTGCAATTAAGATAGAGAGAGAAAAAGAAGCAAAAAGGAAAGAGAAAGCTAAAAAAATCCCATTGGATAGCAAAGTATTAAACAATTTCATCAAATCACTACCATACAAACTAACAGATGATCAAAACAAAGCAGTTGAAGAGATTCTCTCTGATTGCAACAGCTCAATACCAATGACCCGTCTTCTAAACGGTGATGTAGGTAGTGGTAAAACAGTTGTAGCTGGAATTGCAATATTAAACTGTATTAAAAATGGTTTCTCTTCAATTCTCCTAGCCCCAACAACTGTACTTGCAAAACAACATTTTGAGACATTTACAAAACTTTTCAAGGATTTTAATATCGATATTGAACTCTGTATCTCTTCAGACAAGAATATCTCTGATGCTGATAACAAATTGATAATTGGAACACATGCAATTCTGTATGATATGACTCTTCCTAAAGATCTAAACCTTGTGATAATTGATGAACAACATAGATTTGGAGTAGAGCAAAGAGAGTACTTTAGAGAGAAAGGGAAATATTCTCCTCACTATCTCACTATGACAGCAACACCAATTCCTCGAAGTTTAACAGAAATCTTTTTTGGAGGTTTAGATGTATCAGAGATTAAAGAGAAACCAAAAGGAAGAATTGAAGTAAAAACATATTACACACCAGTAAGAAAAAGGTTAGAATGTTTTGAGTGGGTTAAAGAAAAAATTCTAGAGAGCAAAGGAGAAAATCAAGCCTTCTTCATATATCCACTCATTGAAGAAACAGAGAAATCTACAAGGAAATCTGTTTTGAATGAATATGAGAGTTTAAAAGAAATTTTTAAAGGATTGAAGGTGAAATACTTACATGGGAAATTGAAAGAAGAAGAAAAGAGTAAACTACTTGAAGATTTTAGGGAGAAGAAGATAGATGTCCTTGTTTCAACAACTGTAATTGAAGTTGGTATTGATATACCTGATGCCACGATAATGGTAGTGGAAGATGCTGAGAGATTTGGACTTGCACAATTGCATCAACTTAGAGGTAGGGTAGGTAGGAGTGATAAAGAGTCATACTGTTTTGTAATACCATCTTCCTCTGTTGAGAGAGGTTCTCCTGCAGAGGAGAGACTCCTGTATTTTTCTAAACATTCTTCTGGATTTGATGTTGCACAGTATGACCTACAAACAAGAGGTCCAGGAGAAGTATATGGTACTAGACAATCAGGTATTCCAATATTCAAAGTAGCAGATATATATGATGTTGCCCTTCTAAAAAGAGCTAGAACATTTGCTAAGAAATTGATAAAGGAAGATAATGATTTGGAATATATTTTAGATAATCTTTTTAGATAATGGAGATACATATTGTACTAGATAATATTCGTTCTGTTTTTAATGTTGGTAGTATTTTTAGATCTGCTGATGGAGCAGGAAGTGTTAAGAAGATATATCTTTGTGGTATGACTGCGGATATTGATAATCCGAAGCTAGAAAAGACTGCTCTTGGTGCAATAGATATGGTTCCTTCCCAACATTATGATACTACACAAGAAGCATTAGAGGAGATTAGAGAACAGAATATTCCAATATATTCAGTAGAATTAACCGATGATGCAGAGGATTTTCAAAAGGTTGTATATCCTAAGAAACTAGCATTGGTATTTGGTCATGAGAAGATGGGAGTAGGGGAAGAAATCTTAAAAGACTCAGACAAGAAGATTTTTGTTCCTATGAGAGGTAAGAAAGAGTCCTTGAATGTCGCTAACTGTGCAACTACTGTTTTGTATGAGATAACCAAAGAACAGGCCTGACCTAGGTCTGACCTTCGTTCAGAACTTTTTCATAAGTCCAAAATCTTCACTTCTAGCAAACCTTTTTTGGGTGGTTGTCCACCTGTTTGTACTCAGAATCCAAACACATTACAAGAGCAGAGGGTCGGAAAGCCTTTAGGAAAGTACTAAACCCATATGATTAAAATTTTCTTACAAAGGGGCAGACCTAGGCCAGACCTGATATAATATACACATGAGTTTAAAACATGATTCATTTAAAAAAATAAGAAAAGAGAAAAACAAGTGGAGATTAGATACCCCTGAGGATTTCTTAGAAATGGAAGAAACATTTCTTAAAGAAAGACTTATGAGTAAAGAACCTACCATTACAACAACTGTTAGAATAACAGGAGGTAAAGCTAGAAACTTTACTCTTGAAGTACCCAAAGCCACAAGACCCATGACAGATAGAATGAAGGTTAGAGTCTTTGATATTCTAAGGGAAGATATTGTAAACAAAGACATTCTCGATCTCTATGCTGGAGCTGGTTCATTTGGATTAGAAGCACTCTCTAGAGGAGCAAAGAGTGCTACATTTGTAGATGCATCAAAGAATGCTGAAGCTGTCCTTAAGAAGAATGTGGCTCATACTGGATTCCTAATAGAATCAGAAGTTCTTAAAGAGAAGGTAGAGGATTATCTCTTTAGAATGACAAACAAAGAGAAAGAGGATATTCAAACCTTCGACATCATTTTTATGGATCCTCCATACAAACTTTTTAACACAAAGAAAACATTTAAGATGGAACAGATTATTAACATGGCATCAGAACTACTACCTGGAGTACAAGACCCAAAAACAAAGAAATGGAAAGGTGCTTTGATACTTAAACATCCTAAGAGATATGATTTAGAGAAGATTGATATTAAACATCTAAAATTAGTTGAAAGTATCAATCTTGGTTTGAATGTAATTTCTTTCTTTATTGTTAAATAGATGAAAAAACATTTTTCCGCAGGTGGTGTTTTAGTTAATAACAAGCATGAGGTATATTTACTTCATCAAACAGTAAGAGATGAATGGGTTCTCCCTAAAGGTGGAATAGAGGAGGGGGAAGATAAGATAACAGCTGCTAAGAGAGAGATACAGGAAGAAACAGGTTATCAGAATATAGAAATCATTCTTCAAGAACCACTATATACTCATCAATACTCATTTACACATCCTAATACAGGAGAAGAAATAGACAAGGCAGTAACCTTCTATCTTTTTAAACTACTTGATGATAACTTAGAAGCAACAAAAGAGATGAGTGCAGAGCATTTGGAAGGAAAATGGTTTACATTAGAAGAGGCTATGCAAAAAGTCACATTTGATGGTTTGCGAATTGTACTTGAGAAAGTGCAAAAACATCTATCATCAACAATACAACCATAGGTGCATCCAGACCGTTAGATCAAAATAGAATGTTACCGAACTGGCATCGTTAGATCAAAATTAGTGTTACCCAACCTTGTTCAATTTATCTAACAATTTAGTTCTCTCTTCTAGTAATTCTAACCTATTTAATTTTG
>Ga0255346_1000437_pt1 | contig 69484 bp, 62 predicted proteins | sample wastewater_treat_FD_194410 | JGI IMG/M metagenome (GOLD analysis project Ga0255346, IMG submission 194410) | Wastewater microbial communities from Lulu Island WWTP, Vancouver, Canada - plant22 | ecosystem: Engineered > WWTP > Wastewater > Unclassified | place: Canada: Vancouver, British Columbia...
AGCGAGATGTAAGGTTTTGAGTATCGTTGCAGAATGTTTTAGCCAATTTACTGAAAGTTCAGTGAGCGTAGAGACCTTTGTTGCCAAAAAAGCTTCAAAAAAGCTGTCGACAAACTGTTCCCTCGTCCTTGTGTCGAGGGAAGAAAGCCAGTTTTTAAGCGTTGTGTCTATAATGCTGCTTTTTTTGTTTAATTTTCCGCTCGGTACAAAGGCAGGACCGCGTACTTGCCAAGAAAAAGGATCGTGACTCATCATACCTGTTTGGCTGCTTGCAACAATTTGACTTGGTATTGTATGATTCAATAACAAACCGATGATAGAAAATTCAGGTATAAATGAGCTAATGCGCTTTTTTATTTCTGTAAAGTTTTTGCTCTCAATTGTTTTTTTTAGAAATCCGGGAGCATCATTTGAATAGATTTTTACTATCCGTTTTTTATCTTTTACATTGCACTGTAAGCCAGTATAAATTGCCAGATTTCCTCCCTTTGAATGTCCGACGAGTATAAATCCCCCTCGTAGGGCTTTGCAAGCTTTTTCAAAATAATTTAGCGCTTCAATTTGTGAAGGTATTGTTTCCATAAAGGACATATTGAAGTCCTCTTTCCAGCCAATAATACTATCATCAGTTCCTCGATATGCGATGCAGTGTTGCTTATGTCCAAATGTAAAGCTTGTTGCGGAAAACTGTGTTTCACTTTCTGTATCGAGTATTTGAACCTGAGCTTGTATAAGACAGTTTCCATAGCGCTTTGATTCTGCCGCTTTAAAAAACAAATCAAAGGTTTTTTTATTGATAAACAAGCCGAGTTCTCGTTCTTGACTTTTTGTCTTTGTTTTAAATGCGGGGAGCAATTCTCTAAATGAAATAGGGTTTGAAAAATCTTGAGAGACATAGGTAGAAAAATTGATATATGAAAGTGCTGAAAATATAAGATTATCAACTGAATTGAACTGTGCACTTTCAAAACTGAGGTCTCCGCGCCAATCGATATAGTCTAAAATATCTGCCATAGCTTAGTCCCGGGGTTTTTGCTTTATATCGTCAGGATAGCATACGGTGTATTGCGACAGTAGAAAATAAAGCATTTCTCTGTTTTGCACACCAAAAACCTTGTAAATATCGAGCATCTCTTTTTTTATAACAGATACAGAAATACAGCAAAGATCTGAAATTTCTTTGTATGTGTAAAAGCCATTCAATAAATAATATACGCATTGGATTTGTCGTTGACTCAAGGGAAATTGTGCAATATGCAGGATGTTTCCTACCTTTGGTAGCTTAAAGTTGACAGTATGTAGTTGATAGTCGGAGGGAACAATCGAAAGTTTTTGAAACAACACCCAATAAATACAAAGATAGGATGAGAAGGTAAAAAAAGAAAGACCAAAGCATAAAAAAAATCGATTCCACCCAAAAGGAATAAGGGTCAATAATAATAAAATCCAAATAATAAGTGAAATAAAGCCTTTCAGACGGAGTTTTTGGCTGTAAAAATCCATCGTAAACAAAAAAATCAGAAAAAGTCCATACAGCGTTAGTGAAATAAATTCATAGCCAATTGCCATGGTATATATTGACTCGATGAGCAATACAAGAAGGGTGTATTTTTTTTGCTTGGGCCAAATAATTATCATAAGGCAGAGACTCATGGATACAAAATTGATAGCAAATGTTGTAATTTCTACAAAGGGAATAAGGGTTTGCGGGTTATCTATGCCGAAGAAAATATCAATCAGAACCGAAATCCCCAATGCAATAAAACCACTGAATCCGAGGAGTCTAAAAGGATCAAAGGTAAAAATAGAAAATTTTTTCATATACTATTAGTATAAACTAGATTTAAAAAAAAACAATAAAAATCTATTTTTTCTATCTTTTAAACCCAAAACCTCTGTGTTTTGTGATTTTGGGTTTAAGATAAAAAAGATTTTTATACAATAGCCTTCATTGAAGTCATATAGCTGCGGAGTATTTGCCCGATTTTTTCTACCGGGTGATTGCGAATCTCAGCATTTACTTTTACGAGTTCTGCATTTGAAACAGCTGTATCTTTGAAATCTATTCCTTTTCCGATTATGTCTACGTCAACCTTTGCCATAAAATCTTTTAGGAGGGGGCGGCAGGCGTTATCGAAGAGATAGCAGCCATACTCAGCGGTGTCAGAAATAACCTTGTTCATTTCGTAGAGTTTTTTTCGGCTTATAAGATTTGCGATGAGCGGTGTTTCGTGAAGCGACTCATAATAGGCACTTTCTGGTTTTATCCCTGCATCTACCATCGTTTCAAAAGCAAGTTCAACGCCTGCCTTAACCATAGCAACCATGAGAATGCCATTGTCAAAGTAAGCTTGTTCAGCTATGTCTATTTCTCCTGCTGGACTTTGTTCAAAGGCTGTTTGCCCGGTAGCTTCTCGCCATGAAAGAAGATTTTTGTCATTATTGTTCCAGTCTTCCATCATGGTTTTACTAAATTCCCCAGAAATAATGTCATCTTGATGTTTTTGATAGAGGGGAGTCATAATTTTTTTAAGCTCAAGCGAAAGCTCATGTGCTTTGATTTTTGCTGGATTTGAGAGCCTGTCCATCATGCCTGTTATCCCGCCCCATTTGAGAGCTTCTGTGACAGTTTCCCAACCATATTGCACGAGTTTTGCGGCATAGCCCTTATCTAAGCCTTTTTCTACCATCTTATCGAAGCAGAGAAGGGAGCCTGTTTGAAGCATACCGCAAAGAATGGTTTGCTCGCCCATAAGGTCGGATTTTACTTCTGCAACAAAGCTCGATTCAAGTACGCCTGCACGACTGCCACCACAGCCGACAGCGAGTGCCTTTGCTATAGACCAACCTTTTCCTTCTGGATCATTTTCTGGGTGAACTGCGATGAGGGTAGGAACGCCAAAACCACGAACGTATTCGGTACGCACTTCAGAACCTGGTCCCTTCGGTGCCATCATAACAACAGTAATGTCTTTTCGTATTTGAAAGCCTTCTTCGACGATATTGAAACCGTGGCTATACCAAAGGGCCGCATTTTTTTTCATAAGTGGTACGACGCCACTTAGGGCATTGGTATGTTGTTTGTCGGGAGTAAGATTTCCAACAAGGTCAGCTTCTGGGATGAGCTCTTCAATTGTGCCCACGCTAAAACCGTTTTCAGTTGCACTTTTCCAGCTTTGTCTTTTTTCAGCGATTGCTTCCTTTCTGAGCGCATAGCTTACATTTAAGCCTGAGTCGCGTAAGTTCATTCCTTGATTTAATCCCTGTGCTCCGCAACCAAGAATAACTATTTTTTTCCCAGCGAGGGCTTTAATCCCATCAGAGAATTCTTCTTTTTCCATAAATCGACAATGCCCAAGCTGCATTAAGGCTTCGCGCCAAGGGATTGCATTAAAATAATTTGTTTTTTTCATATGTATTTCCTCCTGTTTTTTTCTTTACCATTTTCATAGATTCTATCATAATAACAGTATGGTTATAGTAAATAAAATCAATTATTGTGTAAAGCGTAATTTATACATTGTACTTTTGCGTTTCTTGCAACAATCGCCTAGTGTAAAAGTTATGGAACTAAAAGCGCTCTCATAAAATCTTCATTATCAAGTGGTTTTGCACAATGATAATTGATGCCGACAGAAGTTGATTTTTCTTTATCTTCTGCAAAAGCGTTTGCGGACAAGGCAATTATTTTAATTGTTTTTGCGTCTGCTCTATCCATCTGGCGAATAATCTTTGTTGCTGTATAACCGTCCATTATGGGCATTCGAATATCCATTATAATATAATCGTAGTAGCCTATTTCAGATTTTTCAAAAGCCTTTACGCATTCTTTGCCATTTTTGGCTCTTGTAATTTTTTCAGCAGAAAAAGATATGAGAATTTGTTCTAGAATTTCAGCATTGATTTCATCATCTTCGGCAATGAGTATATTTTTTCCTTCAAGGTTAACAACAAGCCTCTGCTTTTCTTCTTGCTTGATAGCCTTTGTCGCTACAGGTACTTCTATATCAAACCAAAATGTGGAGCCTATTCCTGGTGTAGATTTAACATGTAAGTTGCTTCCCATAAGGGAAATAATTTTTTTTGAAAGAGGCAATCCCAACCCGGTTCCACGAATTTGTTTTACATCCCAGATTTCATCTCGTTCGAAGGGGTCAAAGATTTTTTCAATCATTTTACGATGCATTCCCACACCTGAGTCGCTTACGGTAAAACGAATTACTTTTGTTTTTTCTGAGCCAGTATCGTTTGTGGAACTTGTTATATCTCCAACAGAAAGTGTTACAATACCTTGTGATTTATTAAATTTTATAGCGTTTGAAATTAGATTTGAAAGCACTTCTTTTAAAAGTAGGCTATCTCCTATAATGGTATCAAAGTTTTTTATAGCATTTTGTACACTCAGTGTTAGGTTTTTATTTTTTGCTTCTATAAAATAGATATCGTAAAGAGAGCTTAAAAGCGAGTTGATTGAGAAATTTGTTTTTTTTAATTTCATTTGCCCTTCACTAATTTTTGAAATATCCAAAATATTATTAACGAGTTCTAAAAGATGATGAGAAGAAATGTCTATTTTTTTTAGATATGTAGAAGCTATTTCCGCACCGTCAACCTTTACAAGCTTTTCAAGAGCAAGGGAGTTTAAGCCAATTATAGCACTCAGCGGTGTGCGTATTTCGTGTGACATTCGAGCGAGAAAGTCGGTTTTTGCCTTGTCTGCTCTCTCAAGGGCATTATTTTTCTTCCTGTGTATCTTTGTCAGGATAAAAAGTATAATAGAAATAGCTAGAAGTCCAATTACAAGTAATAAAAACATGGAGGACTCGAAAGGGTTTGTTTTTATATAGCTTTGTAAGTTCGTATCGGACACAGTCCACGAAAGAGAAGTAAATAAAAAAAACAGAAAAATACTAATAAACGATTTCTTCACTTAAATACCTATAAAGTTTAGGTTATTATATCATGCCTTTTTAAATAGCGCAATAAAAAAGATTCTTGCGTTTTATGCATGAATACCATATAATTAGTGCATGGATTTTTTTGAAATACAGGCTTTTTATGAATTATCCAAAACACTGCACTTTTCGAAGGCTGCATCAATAATCCACTTAAGCCCTTCTGCACTAAGCCGTCTTGTTATGCGCCTGGAAGATGAACTAGGGGTACAACTTTTAGATCGCGATACGCGCCAAGTACAGTTAACAGAGGACGGAAAGCTTTTTCTTCGTTTTGCCCAGGATATCTTGCATCAAAAAAACATGATTGAAAATACCTTTCGTGAGCGAAGTGAAACAATTTCTGGGGATTTGCGCATCTATGCCTCTGTAACAGCCTGTTATACGATTTTGCCTGAATTTATAGAAAAGATATCAAAAGACTATCCAGACATAAAACTCTTGGTTGAAACAGGAGATCCGGCCCTTGCTTTTAAAATGCTCGAAGATGATGGATGTGATATAGCGGTTTCTGCTCTGCCCAATGAAAGAGATATGCAAAAAACAGTTCTTGCAGATTTTGAAACCTATCCCATAAAAATTTCGCCGCTTGTCTTTGTTGCAAAAAAAGATTCTGTGTATGCAGCCTTTACAAAAGAAACTATTTATAAAGAAGCGCATTTTATTATTCCAAAGCGTGGATTAGCTCGAAAACGTTTTGACCTAGCTACAAAGCATGTGCCAGTTCACATTGCAGCAGAAACGGCAGGAAATGAAGCTGTTCTTGCGCTGACTGCTCTTGGGCTTGGACTTGGACTTGTGCCAGAGATAGTCTTGGAAAATGGTCCTTTTTCTCAAGGACTTATGGCATATCCTCCTGAAATGAGCGGTTTAGGTGCATACAGTATAGGTTTTGTTATGAAAAAAAACATACGAGAAACACATGCTTCTTTTCGTCTTCTACAAGTAGCCCGTAGTATAATAGAAAGTTTTGGAGAAGTATGAGGTGTAGGATTTTATTTTAGGCTATCGATTCTTTTGTTTTTATAGAAGGTAAAAGGCTTCTTGTATAATTAAATTGAAATGTTTATACTTACTAAAAAGTAATAAAAAAAGGATGGTAAAATGAAAAAGGTAAAAATGGGCTTTATAAGCCTCTGTCTGCTGATGGCGATTGTAAGTTTTTTTTCTTGCACGAAGGAAAACTCAAATCTAAACTCTTTGGAAAAAATAAAAGAGAAGGCTGTTTTTGTACTTGGTCTCGACGACTCTTTTCCACCGCTTGGTTTTCGAGATGATAATAACAATATCGTTGGCTATGACATTGATTTAGCGAGCGAAGTTGCAAAGCGATTAGGGGTAAAACTTGAGTGCCAGCCAATTGACTGGGCAGCAAAAGAGCAAGAACTCAACACCGGAAAAATCGACTGTATTTGGAATGGTTTTACGATGACAGCTGAGCGAGAAGAAGCGCTTTCTTTTACAAAACCCTATCTCGACAATGCACAAGTGGTAATTGTTCGCTCCGACTCCGGTTACAAAACTTTAGCAGACCTTGCTGGAAAAACAATTGGGCTACAAGCAGGTTCAAGTGCAGCAGAAGCTGTGGACTCTGTGCCTTCTTTCAAAAAGAGTCTAAAAAACATAGTAGAATTCAAAGACAATCTTACCGCATTTATGGACCTTGAAATAAAAGGGGTCGATGCGGTGGTGATGGATATGGTTGTTGGAAACTATAGTATTCAAACAACTGGAAAACCCTTTGTTGTTCTCGAAGAAGTGCTTGCTTCAGAAAAATACGGCATAGGCTTTAGAAAGGGAGATGTAGAATTGCGCGATGCTGTGCAAGATGCCCTCCTTGCTATGGCAAATGATGGAACCATTGCAGAAATTTCTAACAAATGGTTTGGTAGAGATATATCCGTTGTTGGTAAATAATCTCACAAAAATATAAAAACAAGTTCATGCTCCGTAGTCTAATTTCTAAAAAAGTTGAAAAACTGCGGAGCTTATTTTTTGTAATTCTAGGAAGATTTATATGAATTCATTATTAGTAACAATGCTCAAGGGGACAGTCACATCCTTAGAAATCTTCTGTTTGACACTTTTATTTTCACTTCCCCTTGGCCTCATTATTGCTGTCGGGAGGCTTTCAAAAAAAAAGCTTATCAGTTCTCCCATAGGTGTTTTGCTTTTGATTGTACGCGGCACCCCGCTTATTCTACAGCTCATCTTTGTCTACTTTGCCCCCTATTATCTTTTTAAACTTTCATATGATCGTTTTACAGCGGTGATAGTTGCTTTTTCTCTAAACTACGCGTGCTACTTTGCAGAAATTTATAGAGGGGGCATTCAATCTATTCCGCAAGGTCAATACGAAGCGGCTAAGGTTTTGGGCTTAACAAAAAAGCAAGGTTTTTTTAGAATAATTTTACCACAGGTGGTAAAGCGTATTTTACCTGCAACGGGAAACGAAGTTATAACGCTTGTAAAAGACACCGCCCTTGCACAGGTGATTGGCGTTGCAGAGCTTTTTCGCGTTGCACAAAATGCCGCGAGTAAGCAATTTTCTACCATGCCTATTTTTATAGCAGGGGTGTTTTATTTTATTATGAACTGGGTGGTTTCTGCGGGCTTTGCGCGCTTAGAAAAAAAATTAGATTATTATCGATAGGACTTTTTCATGTGTACAGAAATTATAGCTGTAGAACATCTACAAAAATCATTTTCAAGTCTCGAAGTTATTAAAGATATTTCTTTCAATGTACATAAGGGAGAAGTGCTTGGCATTATCGGGCCCTCTGGTTCAGGCAAGTCGACCCTGCTTCGCTGTATCACGCAATTGGAAACGGTTTCGAGCGGACTTATTCGCATTTGTGGGCAAACCCTTGTATCGAATCAAATGCTAAAGGGACAGCTAAAACCTGTCTATGCTTCAAAAGAGGAGATGCAAGATATTGCCTTAAAAGTGGGATTGGTTTTTCAAAACTTTAATCTCTTTCCGCATTTCACGGTTTTGCAAAATGTAAATGAGGCACAAATTCAAGTGCTTAAAAAAAGCCCTGAAGAGGCAACAGAAAACTCTCTTGCGCTATTAAAAAAAATGAGCCTAGAGGCTAAAATACATTCATACCCTTGTGAGCTTTCTGGGGGACAGATGCAACGTGTTTCAATTGCACGAGCGCTTGCCCTCGAGCCCGAAGTGCTTTGCTTCGATGAGCCGACGAGCGCCCTTGATCCCGAACTTACGGGAGAAATCCTAAAGGTTATTCGCTCCCTCGCCGATGAAAAAATGACAATGATAGTGGTAACCCACGAAATAGCCTTTGCACGTGATCTATGCGACAATGCGCTTTTTATGGACCAAGGGCTCATCGTCGAGCAAGGTCTTGCACAAAGCCTTATTACAAAGCCAAAGAATAAAAGAACACAAGCTTTTTTAAGCAGGTTTTAATTTGCTTTCTCTTGACCAAAAGCCTAAATTGCGATACTATTATTTTTATTACAAAGCTATTACTTGCCGGGATGGTGGAATAGGTAGACACAAGGGACTTAAAATCCCTCGGCTGTTAAAGGCCGTGCCAGTTCGATTCTGGTTCCCGGCATAAAAAAAGCTGTTTCCTTAGCGAAACAGCTTTTTTTATTTATTCTACCAGGCTGTATAAATCCGAAATATCGTTTCGCCATCTGCTCTCTTTTTCTTTATTTTCCCATTCTATCAATTTTCGTATTTCAAATTTTCGCAGGTCATGTGGGTTTTCAAAATAGGCTATAGCAAAATTTCCCTTTCCTATGTAAAAAAGTTTTTCTTTTTCACCGATCTCTTCGCTTTCTTTTAAGTGTTCGAGGACGCAGTCAAAATGAACTGGAGCACCACTTGTTTTATCGCTTAAAGCAGAGGGAAGGTCTTGAATTTCTTTTTGACAAAAGGCGCAGGTAAAATCTTCCAGTTTTATTTCTGGGACTGTTCTTTCTCGGAGACCTGAGGTTTTATTTTTTCCTTCGGTATTTTTGCTTGTTTTTTCTTGCTGGTTTCCCTGCTTAGAACGATTTTGCCATTTTCTTTTATTTTTTTTAGCCATTATGTTTCCTTTCTAGAATTGCATTTTCTACAAGATTTTTACTTAGGAGCAAAGCGATCCGCGCTATAGCCGATTCGATATAGTAGGAGTCATTTATCTTATCTCTATATTCTTGTATTTGTTTTTCGTCTTTGCTCGCAGCTTCCTTCTTTCTCTTTGCGTTCATTCTTACTCCAAAAAGGCATTTTCGATATGATAAACCTCTTCAAGACTTGCAAGTCCCATTACAAGTACATCAAACCGAATGTAGTAGTTACTATATTGTCGATTGTTTTCCAAGTAATATTTAGCCGTTTTTAGAATCTTTTCTTGCTTTTGCTTATCTAAAAGTCTACTAAGTGTATCGATATTTCCCTTTGGAATAGTCTTTACTTCTACAAAGATGACGCATTCATCTTGCTTTGCTATTATATCAATTTCGCCTTTTCTTGTCCGCCAATTACGCTCAAGAATTTCATAGTTTTTTTCTACGAGATAGCGGACAGCTCTTTCTTCCCCTTTTTTTCCTTTTTCGCTCGTCGAGAGCAGGGCATTTTTAGGGTTTGTCATTTTATTTTTATACTGCAATACCTTGCCTTTAAAACAGCTTTTTTTTCTACCACGATTTATAATTCCATGAGTTCTTCTTCTAAGGGTTCTATTTCTTCGAGTTCTGCGCCATCTTCATGGTGTAGAGCCGCATTTTCGTTATCTATTATAGTGCCATAGGTAATAATAAAAGGAATAGACCATTTTTTTAGAATATCTATATGGTATTTTTTGAGAGCTCTTCGTTTTGCCAAAAACATATTTACACCGTCGTCAAAAAAAAGCGGTGCCGAATAAATAATTCCCTCTTTCAATTCATTGCTATAAATTCTCGTCATCCTTTTGTCCTTTTTATATACTTTTTTTTATAAATGCTAGTAATTTTGCTATTATTTCATAGGTTTCTATCGGAATACATTCACCTATTTCTACTAACGAAAGAATCGAAGCTGTTTCGATGTCTTTTATAATCCTTACCTCGTGCTCTTTTGCTATTTTTAGTATTTGCTCCGCTATTTCTCCCTTGCCTTGGGCAGTTATTACTGGGGCTCTTGTATTTTTTGTGTATAAAAGAGCCGTTGCAGTTTTCTTCATGCCCATCCCTCAAAGTTTTTATGAAATGTATCAAATATAAAAAACCGTTCTTTTGAAAGGTTTTTGTTATATCGTACGTGAACGCTCGCATATGGTGCTAAAAGCGCTCCGATTTTTGAAGAAAATATTTTCTCCTTTAAGCTATCTATAGGCGGCTCAAGGCAAAAGTCCAAAGTCTTTGCTTTGTTTTCTCCATTTTCATAGTTATAATTTAACACAATAAATACTTTTTGTCCATTTTTTAGATAAAAAAGACTGAGTTTCTTGGTCACATGTAAGTCTGTATTTATAAGGATTTTAATGAGGCCTGTATTTTCTCTGCTTTCTTTGTTTTCATCTTGAAAAGATTTCAAAGGAAGAATAAGCCAGTGATCTGCACTGGTTTTTATGTGATTTGTTGCCTTAAAAAAGCTTTCTTTTTCCTCGGTATCTTTTATTTCCAATAAAAATTGAGAGAGTAAAGACGCGAGTAGTTCTTTGCTCGGTTCAATGCCCTTATCGAGTAGAAATAGGGCTATTTCAGCAATCTCTTCTTTGTTTTGCTCAAAAAGCTCTGCCAAAGCACGGGCTTTTTGTAAATCTTTTGTATTTATTTTTATACCGAGGCTTTTAAAAAAGGAAAGCATCAGGTCTGAGAGCCTATCTGTCGGGATGCCGAGTTTTGAAAGTATATCTTTGTCCCCAAACGCTTCTGCAATGGCATTTTTTTCTTCAATAATCTCTAAAAAAGGCTTTCCATTTTTTGCAAAACCGCGTGCTTTAAATGTTGCACCCACTTCGAGCGTTTTTTTTGAATAGAGTTCAGTTCGCTCCCCTAGAAAACTGACTTCATAGCGATTCTTGCCAAGGGACTTGAGAACGCGTACAAAAACCACCTTTGTGTTGGGGTTTTGATAGTCTTGAGCGCCATATGGGTTTTTGTTTGCTATTCCTGCATTTCTCATTAGCCATAAGTATAAAAAAAAATGTGCTAGATTGCTAGCACATTTTTCTTTAAAGTGATTGTATCACGATTGCTGTCGGTATGAGCCTATTTTGCTGGCTTAACACGATCAGATTTTTTGATAATAAGCTCTTTAATTTTTGCAGCCTTACCAATTTTTTTACGGATATAATAGAGTTTTGCACGGCGAACCTTACCTGGTCGTACCAATTCTACTCGTGCAACTCGTGGTGAGTGTAGGGGGAAGATTCGCTCTACACCAACGCCATAAGAGTTTTTTCTTACAGTAAAGGTTCGGCTCAAGCCTGAGTTTTTGAAGCAAATAACGAGACCTTCGAAAATCTGAATTCGCTCGTTTTTTCCTTCAATAATTTTAAAGTGTACTTTTACTGTATCACCAACTTTGAAACCGTCAAGGCTTTCTTTTTTTTGTGATTCTTCAATCGTTTTTATTAGGTCCATCTTGTTCTCCTATGTATATTTGCTCAATCATTTTCTCGTCTTCTTTGCTTAAACAGCCCTCAGATCGCGCCTTTGCTATAAGGTCTGGTCTGTTTTTCAGTGTTTTTATAAGCCGCATCTTTTGTCGCCACTGGGCGATATTTTTATGATGCCCCGAAAGTAAGACTTCTGGGACCCTCATATCATGAAACACTTCTGGCCGTGTATACTGCGGATACTCAAGAAGATTGTTTGTATAACTTTCTTCCTCAAGCGATTCTTGGCGTATCACTCCGTCGACGAGTCTATAGACTGCATCGATAAGGACGTTTGCCGCCACTTCTCCGCTTGAAAGTACATAATCACCAATCGAAATTTCGTCATCTACATAGCTGTCGATAATTCTTTGGTCTATGCCCTCGTATCTGCCACAAAGAATCACAAGGTTTTTTTCTTTGCTCAATTCCTTTGCATAGTTTTGAGTGAATGGTTTTCCACTCGGCGTCATATATATAACGCGTTTTTTTCGTAGCTTTAGTGAATAAAGCGCTTTTTCGATGGGTTCTGCAAGCAATAATTGACCTGCACCGCCACCATAGGGACTGTCATCACATGTTTTATGTGCATCAAGGGCAAAATCCCTTATGTTTACAAGATCGTAGGCAATGATTTCCTTTTGAACCGCCTTTGCCATGATTGAGCTGGTAAAAAAGGCTCGTGGTATCTCAGGAAATAAGGTCAGCACATGAAATTTTATAGAATAGGCCATGTATAACTCCTGGTTTATTCCAAAATCCAGAGGTGCATCAGTTGAACTTCTTTTTTTGCAATATCTACCGTTCCGATAAATTCTTTACGAAAGGGTATAAATACCTTTTGCGTTTTTTCAGTATCTTTTGGTTTTTGCATTAAAAGGTTCACACTTTCGGTTAAGGCAACTTCTAAAAGCTGACCCGAACCGCCTTCCACTACGTCTGTGATGTACCCAACAAGTATGGGGGTATTTCTATCCAGTTCCGTGGACGCATCTTTTGCATTTGCTTCGTTTGAAGGAAGATACAAAAGCGCCGACTCTTTTAAGTCTTCGACATAGTACTCATCCTCATACAGAGGGCAAGCCATATCGCGTGGCACAAGAATTTCTGAACCAACAAGTTTTTTTGCTTCTTCTTGTGACTCAATGCCATCTAATTGTAGTAAAAGAGGTGTTGCCCCAAAAACAGAGAGCACTTTGAACTCTTTGCTATGGTTTTCCTTTTTTACGCGTACTTCTTTTAACGAAAAAAAATGGTCTATTTCGCCTGAAGTACTTTCGATTTTCATAGTACCCGATAAACCATGGGTCCCTCGGATAATACCAATGACCAAGTCCTTGCTTTTATTCATAGTTTTTTGCTCAGAGCTCGGTTTTTTCATGCTTTGTTTCATTAGTCAAGGATTTCAAGGCTGTATCTTCTCCCTTCTTTTGAAGAAGAAGCACTGAGCAAGGTACGTAGGGCCTTTGCGATGCGTCCTTGTTTACCTATCACTTTTCCAATGTCACCAGCTGCGACTCGAAGTTCAATGACAGGACCTCGTTCGCCTTCTACTTCTTGAACCGAAACAGCACTGGGATCGCTGACCAAGGATTTTGCCATGTATTCAATAAGGTCTTTTTCCATTCCCATACTCCTTCAGTTATTATCTTACAGTAAGATTCTTTTTGTTAAAGATTTTTCGTACTGTGTCGCTTGGTTGTGCGCCAACGCTTAACCAATGTTTTGCTCGCTCTTCATTGAAAGAAATTTGCTTTTCTTCTGTTTCAACAGGATGATAAATGCCGATTTCTTCGATGCAAGCGCCGTTTCTTGGTGCTCGTGAATCTTGTACTACGATTCGGTAGTACGGTCGTTTTTTGGAGCCCAATTTTTTCAGTCTAATTTTTACCACTTCTAACCTCCAAGTGAATATTTTTTTATACCATAAAAAAGCCCTCTAGTCAACCGAATGAGGGCGAGGGGAGGAGGAAGGACATTAAAAACACATTGCTTTTGCGCATAGAAGCTACAGCACTTTCGTTTAAATTTAATTTATCTTTAATTTGTCAAATTTCTTTGTTTTTATTTGACAAATCGCGTAAGCTGTTTTACAATTAAGTATAATTTTTACTAAAAAAAACTATTATAAAAAAAGTGAGAAAATACATTTATGTTCTTAAAAAAACACTACTTCATAAACAGTTAAGATTATTTTTCATTAGGAGTGAAAAAGAATGAAAAAGCGTAGTTTTGTATTGTGTTCTTTAGTTTTACTTATGCAAGTCGTTTTTGCTATGGGAAGCAAAGACAATCAAGAAATTCCCGTAGAAAATCCCGAGGGCTTTCAGGAATATATTGATATAAACGAACATAAAAAAGGTAAGTATAATTTTTTTATAGAAGCAAATGACAAGGGTGGTAATACCACTACAGCTGGACCACATAATATATACATAGACCCAGAGTCAGATCTACCTATCGTTGGGTTTACAAACCCAAGAGATAATATGCGTATTCCCGGGAACCTCAATATCGTAGGAACCTGCGTCGATGACGATGCGGTTGCCTATGTTGAACTTATCTTTAACGGAGACCGTGAAAGAGTTGTACGCGCAGAAGGTGCGGGTTTTTGGTCCTATTATCTCGATACAAGCAAGATGGAAGATGGCTTATATTCTATTACCGCATGGGGAGTAGATATAAATGGTTTAAAGGGTAGAGAAAAGACAGTGTATTGGAATTTAGACCGGAAAAAACCAGACATTCTTGTCGAAAGCCATGAGTTGGGGCAGCTTGTAAATGGAAAAATAGCCTTAAAGGGTTCGACTTATGATGGAAACCAAGTTGCAAGCTTAGCGATATCTGAAGATGATGGAAAAACCTATCGCTCAGTAAAAATCGATACAAAAAAGAAATCTACGACGTCTACTTTTAATGTAGCAGTTGACACAAAAAAATTTGAAGATGGTCCCAAGGTTCTATGGTTTAAAGCACAAGACAAAATGGGAACAACTGGTTTATACTCGTATCTCATGTACGTGGACAATACAAAACCAGATGTAAAAATTGTCTACCCTGAACCAGGCCAAGAAGTGAACGGTATTTTTTCCGTTTCTGGTTATGCAAGAGATGAGGTTGGGCTCGAATCTCTTTCTTGGCAACTGGGCAAAGAAAGTGGAGATTTTGACCTTGCTATAGGAAACCCATGGTGGGTAAAAACCTTCGATATTCGTGGAGAAAAAACATCGAGTTTAGAGCTCATCATAAAGGCTGTTGATGTTTCAGGAAATATAAGTGTCGATAAGTATAAAATTCCAGTAAATCAAAATGCCGACCTTCCCATTGTTGAACTGATTCGTCCAGAATTAAAAGAAGTCTTTTATGGTGATACAATCTACTTAAATGGAAAAATAAGTGACGACGATGGTGTACAGTCGCTTTTTGTTGCTATTGATGGTGGAGAAGCACAAGAATTTCCTTCAACAGGTTCATTTCAATTGCAAGTATCGGGAATTGAGCCAGGAGTACATTCTGTTTCTGTTTGGGCTAAGGATATCTACGATGTTATTGGACCAAGGGTCGTCCTCAAAGAAGTTGTTGTAGCTGGCGATGCCCCTGAGATTGCTATAGAATCTCTTACAACAGGTGCAAAGAACAACATGGAAACAAAGGATTTTGTTCCGGGGCTCGAAATTCATCCTGAAGTAACAAGTTCACTAAAGATTAGGGTATCTTCAGGTGCAGAACTTAAGCGGCTTTCATGGAATTTTGGAAGCCAAGAAACACAAACACAGGAAATAAAGGCTAAAACAAAGGGAGTTTCTGAGCTTCTTATCCCTATTCCACAGAATGTTGATTACGGAACAGTTCCTTTTACTATCTCTGTTGTTGACATTTATGACCGAGAAGCTGTTTATAACTCGCTTATAAGCACGACAGACCTCTCTGTTGCAAGGGGAGATACAAAGCTTGTCATAAAAGATGCACGACTAACAGAAGGAAACACCATTGTTATAGATAAAGAGCGCCCCGTTTTTGCCTACCTCTTAGCAGGAAAAGCTGTGGACGCTCGTCTTTCAGAAGAGACAGAAATTGTAAGGCTAAAAAGACAAGGAAATACAGTGCAACTAGAAGCAGGCAGCGAATACGGCTTTATAGATCTTTCGATTATTATGAAAAGTGATCGCGGTTTTGAGTATAGCTCACAAAAAATTCGTTTTATAAATCCTGCCCCCGCTCCGCAACTTTCACTAGAAAATACGGCTATTTATCTCGATAGAACTAAGTCAGAAAAAGAAATACGCGTAGGTGGTAGTTTTTCTGCGCATTTACCCCTTGATAGTCTTAGCTATCGTATTTATGGGTTAGATAATACAAGTCCTCTATATGAAGGTATCATACAAATACAAAACAGCAATGACGGTCATTTTGACATACAGGTACCAAAAAATCTTCCCTTTGGTCCTCTCGCTGTTGAAGTTATAGCCCAACTTGGTGAAGAAAAAACAATTGCCTCCTGTAGTATCTACAAAGAAGATCCCTACAAAGATCCCTATATAGAAGATCCAAAAATTAAAATCCCCCCTGTGCAAGTCCAGTGGATTCAAGCTGAAAATGTTTATTATTTTGTAAACTATCAAGGTAATGTAAATTCATATACACTCAATGTAGACGGGAAAGCCTATGAAGTAGAAAATCAAGAGCGTTGTGGTTTTATTAACACAAAAAATTTTGATATCGGAGTTCATACGGTAGATTTAAGCCTAACTGAAGAAGGCTTAAAGGCCCCAAAGGTGACAAAGTTTTCTTATAAGTTTACAAATCTACCAAAAAAAGCTTCTATTAGCTTTCAATCGATAGACGAGCTTCCATGGCAGGCGGGTTCACTCATTACTATGCCACAAATTGCTACAAAGCAGCAAAATATTTTGACAGCCCTTGTTGTATCAGATGAAGCAGTCGCAAGTGCCACATGGACAGTTGGCAGCATAAAGAACCTAAAGGGAAGTCTTAAAAAAATAAGCGACAAAGAAACAGAGCTTTCTCTTATACTTCCACAGGGACTTCCCGCAGATCGCCTTCCCATAGAAGTTGAAGCACATTTTAAAACCCTTCCTTCAGTTAAAGCTGTAAGTGAACTTGTAGTTGTTCGCCCGATAGAAAACAGACTCGTGTCAAATACCGAAGACTTTTTCTGGGCAAATCCAGATCTCCTTTCAGATGGGAGCATTCTTTTGGAAAAAAACAAAGCGCTTTATGGTTTTTATGTAGGAAAAGAGGTCAAAGATGTTTCTTTTATCAAAGAACAAGACCTCCTTTCAGTCTCTGTTGAAGAAGGTCTCGTCGTGCTTAAAGGTTTAAAAGATGGAGGAGTGCAAAACCTTAGCCTTCGCATACGAGATATAGAAGGCTGGACCTATGAAACCAAGCCTTTTTCTATCTTGGTAGACAGTTATGCACCAGAGCTTGCTATACTCAGCCCCGAAGAGGGCTTGTGGGTACAAGATTCTGTCGACCTAGAAATAGGCGCTGACGATGCAAATGAAATAACAAGTTTTTCCTATAGCCTCGACCTCGGTGCTACTTGGAAACCCTTATTTGACTTAAAAACAAGTATAAACCTACTATCTACTGAAGACGGAGCTATAGGAATGGCTGTTCGCGCTGTCGACAAAGCAGGTCGCGAAACAATAAAAACAGTTAGTATCAACAAAGATACTATTGCACCACAGGCAAGTTTTGTTGTTCCCGTCGCGGAAGCGCGAGTAAATGGTGAAAATACGATAGGGATACATGTAAAAGAAGCAGGAAAACTCCTGAGTGCAACGTATATTTCTCCAGAAGGCGAGAGACTTGCCTTAGAACCAGATCTTTTTATTACGACAAATCTTGGAACGCAAGATAAGCCAATGGAAAACGGCATGTCTTTTGAATTTGTCGATGCAAGTGGCAACGTTTCTGTTCTAAAGACCTATCCATTTATAATCGACCAAGAGATGGACTTACCTGTAGTAGAGGTGAACTTGCCAGAAGAAAACGAAGTCTTAACAACAGATTTTGTTATCTCCGGTATTGTCTATGACGATGATAAACCTGCTCGTATTTATTATCAAATTGATGACAGAGAGGAAATTGCCTTCGACTGTGAAACAGGTTATTCGGTGACAATTCCGCTTTCTACAATGACTGACAATGAACATTATGTTGTAGTAACTCCAGAAGATATTTATGGAGTGAGGGGACATAGCATAAGGCGAAACTTTAGAATTTCTCTTGAAGAACCAAAGGCGAGTGTTATAAGCCCACGATTTGATGAAACAATTAGCGGTATAGTACATCTTGAGGGAGTGGCATCTGACAAAAATGATATAGCTGAAGTATATATCTCCCTTGATAATGGCAATACTTTTAACCTTGCAACAGGTACAACAGAGTGGTCATATCGTTTTGATTCTATTATCCTCGAAGATGGCACAAATGTTGTCTTTATAAAAGTCTTTGATAAGTATGGTATAGAAGCGCTTTATTCGAGTTTAATTAACGTAGATAACACTTCGCCAGTCGTTTTTCTTGAAAGCCCCAAAGACGGCTCTACAACTGTAGGACCTGTCTTTATTTCTGGTCGAGCGACAGATTCTATTCATCTTGAAAGCTTAACGATGAATGTGCGAAGTCTTCAGGGAGAAGAAATACCTGAAAATTTACAAAACGTAGCTCTTGGAGTTGAATCTATTTTAACCTATGACTTAGATTTATCAAATTTACCTGATGGTTTATATAATATAGATATAACAGCAGTTGATGCCGCAGACAATAAAACTAAGGTCTCGCGCAATATCAATTTAGCAAAAGAGGGAGAAAAAAACTTTATAGAATGTTTGTATCCCTTAGACGGAGAATCTGTTCAAGGACGTTTTAACCTTTATGGCTACCTTGGTGGAGCTGATTCAGCTTCAACTGCAAGCCTCATGCTTAATGGAAACTCCATAGCTACAACTGAAGTTGCGGCGACTGGTTTCTTTAAGTTTGCCCTTGATGAAACACTTCTTCCTGAAGGAGAGCTCGTTTTTGAAGTGAAGAGCGATTTTGACGGAAAGGCAAATGTTACGAGTGAAAAGCGAACTATCATGTATACCGCCCATGGTCCATGGATTAGCGTCGACTCTCTTGCAATGGGAGACTATGCCTTTGAACGACCCTGGCTTTCTGGTAGAGCAGGCTATGTCCTTAGCGCAGAAGATGAAGAGCGCTTAGCAGATAAGGCAACGAGCAAAGAGGAAAAGGCAGAAATTAGAGCAAAGAAGCTTAAACAAGTGGAACTAAGCTTTGATAATGGTAAAACATTTACAGAAGTAAAACTTGGAAAAGAGTGGAAATACCGCCTTGAAACACAGGACATGGTCGAAGGTATGCACTATCTCGTGCTGCGTTCCGTTATGGAAAATGGCGAAGTCGCGGTAACCCGTATGCTCGTGCAAATAGACAATACGCCACCTACTATTAAACTCATAGCGCCACAAATGGGTGGGCACTATAACCAAGAACTTGAATTTACCGCCCTTATAAATGACGACATTGAACTGCGAGATGCAAAATACGTCTTACGTAAGGGAGATAAGGCAGCCTACGAGGTGCCAGGCTTTATTCAAGGTCTATACTTTGACTTTCACTTTTGGGGTGGAACACTCTGGGATATTGGTCTCGGTTTGACATTTTTCGACGATAATGTTAAACTACAGGTGCAATATGGACAGTTTACCCAAGATCAATGGAATCGTTTTACAGATGAACCTATGCGCTATGGTGGAAATGTCTTTGGTGCAAAACTCTTAGCAAATATTTACTACCTTCCATTTTCCTACTTATTTGGACCAGATTTTGACTGGCTTTCCTTAAACTTCGCACTCGGTGCAAATTACTCCTACTTCAGCGAAACCCAAAGTGGAAAACCACAGATGATGTCCGCTGTTCTCGCCCAACTTGAATTTCCACGTGTAACTATGAAAAAATGGAAATACTTTAGAACCTTTGCCTTCTATACCGAAGGACAGTTCTGGTTTGTTCCAACCGATGTTAATACAGATGATGTCGACGTTGCAACATTTATACCACATATAACCTGCGGTTTGAAAGTTAACCTCTTTTAGGAAAGCGGAGGAAAAAAATGAGAAAAAAAACAGTAAAATCTAAGACAATTGTAAAAAAGTTGTTTAGCTCTGCCTTAGTTTGCATAGGCATTCTTCTTGTAAGCGTAGTTCTGTCTTGCAATATGGGGCTAGGAAAAGAAGTAGACCTTACACCTCCCGTGCTTGAAATTACAAGTCATAAAAACCTAGACTATGTCGGCTCACCCTTTACCTTGTCTGGAAGAGCAACAGATAATGAAAAAGTTGCTCGGGTTGTAGTAAGTGACGGAGATAAAAAAGAACTCGCTTCTGCGAGAATAGAGGGGGAAAACTGGTTTACAGAAATTCGTCTTCCAGATGGTGAGCATAGTTTAGAAGTTGTTGCCTACGACGCAAACAAAAATTCCGGTGCTCAGTCAAAGAAAAGTATAACTGTTTTAGTAGACAGTGATGAACCCTGTGTGGATAGTGTAGAATTGAAACGGCCGAAGTCATCTGAGCCATTAAAGTCTTTATCGGAATTAAAAGGTTTTAACCCTGAGAGTAGTGCTCATTATAATTATTTTCAAAATGAAGCTTTCTCTATTAGTGTTGAAGTAAACGAAGGCTTTCAAATGGATAGCATTGAACTAGTGCTTCGAGATGAAGATGGAAACGAAGTCCTTTTAAAAAATGCTACGGATTCTTTTTCAGCAGAATTTGAAATAACAGAAGCAGATCTTCTGGAAAAAGATAACAAGTATGGAACAGGAAGACATTATTTTCAAGTAATCATAACAGCAACAGACTCTGCAAAAAACGAAAATGTCGATACTCGTGGCTGGCTTTGTTGGTATCCTGAATCGGATACCCCAAAGGTGCTCATTACACCAACACCCATAGATGGAAAACTCGATGACATCCATAAAGATAGTTCTCTAAGTTTCGAAATCTTTGATGATGATGGCATCTCTGAAGCAATACTCGCTGTTTTTGAAAAAGCTGATTGGGAAAGTGCATCTGGTACTACCATAGAAGAAAAATATAATTCATTAAAAGATGCGTTTGTCTACAAAAAGATAGAAGACTTAAAGCCTGATGGCGAAAACGTTCGCAATTCTAGTCTACAAATGAAGATACCTGGTTCTTTTTATCTAGTGGCACTTGTAAAGGATACAAAGGATAAACCTGAGAATGCAAAAAGCACCGCCCGTGCTATAGAGCTGTGCGTAAAAGATCCCAATGACCCCATTATTATTATTACTGACCCTGCGGCAAATACTATTCCACAAAAAAATATAGAGATAGAAGGCTATACCCTCGATAAAGATGCTTTATCTACAATCTACATGGCGTGGATTCCCTACGGCGCAGCTGATGTACCAGTAAAAACGGATGACGAAGTAAAAGCTTTATTTTTAAACAGCCTTGAAACCTTAAACTTTGTCAATAACAAAGCTGAAGAAAATGGTCTTGTAGTGTATAGAAATGCCTTAGACGAAGCTGAAGAAGAAGAAAACGGCTACAAAAAACAAGGGTTTAGCTTTAGCTTAGATCTCATTGAAGACTTTAAAATAAACGACGATGTTCAAAATGAACTCAAACGCTTTATCTTTTTTACAAAAAATGAAAACGGCAATGCTGTTTTTGAATCCTTTCAACTTCTTGCAGACAGCAGTATACCAAAAATTACGGTGTTAAAGCCCTCGGATGTCCTTTCTATTCATGAACCAGAAAATAACTTTGAATTAGAGTTTAAGGTTAAAAAAGAAAATGGTCTTGCGATTGCCGAAATAAGTTTAGAAGAAGACATAGACGGTAAAGATACAACAATATGGACCTATAAAAATAATTCATGGACAAAGAAAAGTGGTTCAGATAACTATACTCCAAGTTTTAGCAATGATACTCATTCTTTAACAATTTCAAAAGAAAACCTCGCTGATGCTACTCGAAATTATAAAATAAGTGCAAAAGATATTCTTGGTAATGAAGCTTTTGAAACGAGAACGGTGATAGTCACACAAGAGGCTGTGTTTAAAGATATAAGCTGCGACAAAGCTTCTGGTACCTATGGTCCCGATTCTACACTTCCTATTCGAGTTAATTTTAAAAACCGAGTTGAAGTAACGGGATATCCGAAGCTAAGCCTTGTAAAATCAGATGGTGGTGCAGCCTTAGGTACTGCAACATACAAAAGTGGCTCAGGTACAGAGAGCTTATTGTTTGAATATACGGTAAAAAAAGAAGATGCAGGCTATCTAAAACTGAGCTCAAAACCTATTAACCTGAATGGTGGAAGCATTAAATCCCTCGATGGAAAAAAAGAAGCGGTCGATTTGCCAACAGATGTAGATTTTTCAAAGACAGACATCGTGCTTGATGGTGTAGCACCAACAATCACAGGTATTACATTTCCTTCTGGAGAAAAATACTACAATGCAGGAAAGACCTTTGAAGTTGTAGTAACCTTTTCTGAAGCCGTAACAACGAACGGAAACCCAGAGCTTGAGTTAAAACTTGCTAATGATGCGTCAATAAAAGGTGTATATCAAAAATTAGAAGACGAAGGCACTTCTATGTTTTTCCAATTTACCGTTGAAGCGGAGCAAAATGCAAGCCCGCTAAAATATAATCTTTCTTCTTGTTTAGTGGCAGAACGCATTAGCGACATGGCTGGAAACAGTTTAGCCCTATCTGGTGGAGAGCAAAGTTCTTCTTGCTATATTGACACAGAAAAACCTGAGCTTCCAAATGTTTCAGGTTTAAGTGCAGGAAATTTTAATACATCCCAGTCATTTACAATTTCAGGTGAGACTGATGCAGGGCTTCAATATTCGACAAACGGAGGCTTGAGCTGGACGGAGTACACAAAAGAAGCATCTCTTGGTGCCGGAACACATATCTTCGTAGCGAGACAAATTGATAAGGCTGGAAATGTTTCAGAGCAAACTGCTTCTTTAACTATTATTATTGTGGGTAGTTTTCCGAGCATACTTGGTATAGCAACAGAAACTCCCGATGGAACCTATCCCTTAGGCACAAAAATAAGCTTTAAGCTCATGTTTTCAGACAAGGTAAAGACAACTGCTAGTGGTGCAAGCATCAAAATAGGTAATACAGTTTGTAATGTAACACAAAACTCAAGTTTTTCCTCTACCCTGTATTTTGACTACGAAGTTCCTGCAGGTGCATCTTTATATCCTATTAGTCTGTCAGAGCTTTCTCTCACAAAAGTTATAGACCAGTATGGAAATACTGCTTCCAATCCCTCAACTCCTTCTCTTAATCGACCCAATCTCAATGTAGACTCTGTTCCACCTACGATTAGCGTGAAAACACCCACCAATAATGCAATTATGTCGACGGATTCCGCTAACAAGACAATAAGCCTTACTTTTAATGAAGATATTCATATTGAAAAAGGCCATATTTTAATTAAGAGAGGTGGAGATGACTGGCATATTCCTGTAGTTTTTACCGAAGAAGAGTTTAATGAAATCTATGAATCACTAGAAGACAAATATAAAAGAAATCTTTTACTGGTGGATAAAGATGGAAATGAGATTTTAAATGAAACAGGACAGCCTGTCGGACCCTATAGAAAAACAACGCATGGTTTACTTATTCCTGAAGAAGGAGAAGTACATCCTGACACAAGCACAAAATACGTCCTTGACTTTAATCTTTCAACAACGAATGCAGAGGACTTTACGTATGGAACAGAAACAATAGCTGCAGGCGAAATTCGAAAAGCACTCATTGAAGCAAACTATCAAAGTTACGAAATCGATATAAGTGATTCTAGCATTGTTAGTGTAAATAGCGATACAGTTACTATAACGCTTGATGAAGCTCTACCAGAGGGGCGCGAATGGACAATTTCTATTCCTGAAGGCGCTTTTAGAGATGAGGCTGGAAATCAAAACTCAGAGGTTGTATGGAACTTTTGGTCAAACAAGGTTGCAAAACCTGTCATTCGAGTTGATCGCTATTCCCATGGGCGAGGTGCTGTCGAAGCATATTTAGATGGCAGTATTATAAAGACTAAAACAATTCCTACTGATGATATGGGCACAGCACCAACTGGTTATGCTCGAGTTCGCATTGACTGTGAAACACCCGGCGCAGCAATTTCTTATATCCGAACAAATACTTTAGATGGTTTAACATTACATAGCCAGATAGGGACAAATGAAAGTTATAATACATCTCTATGTTCTACACACGGGACTCCTTTAGCTGAGGGAGTTGACGGAGTTTTGTCCCTAGACCCAAATACTCCTTACGAAGCTTATTTTTTAGTTGGAGATGGTGAGTATAATACAGCTGAGCGTTACTATATGGCTGCCTCAGCTAAGAAAACTGGTTTTGTAGACTCAGAAAAAGGCTATGAGGGAGCTTTTAAAACTACCGTCCAGTACAGGCGACCTGTGAAGCCTCTTTACGAGTCCTCAGGAAGACTATTTATAGAAGGTACCGATGTTGGTGGTGGCATGCCTGTAACATCTGGGTTTCCCTTACGACTTACAGACCCTGAAACAGAGTGGAAGTATAGAAAACTCTGTTATCGTACCGGAACTGCAACTGACAATGCCAATTATTATTGGATTTCATGGGAGATAGTCGTCGATTGGGTTTTGTGCGCTTATTCACTTAATACTCCTGGATATGGTCGTACAGAAACCTTTGAAAAAAACAAAACAAAAGTTGGCTATGGGAATTGGTGTATTAACAACCAAGCAGAATTCTGGGAATAGGAGAAAATACAATGAAAAATCATAAAAACACACTAATACAAATATCACTTGTTTTACTCAGCTTTGCTCTCCTTTTTGCACCCTCTTGTAAACAAATTATAGGACTTGGCCCCCAAGTTGACATGACAGGACCAACGGTAAATGTCCAAACTCCTGTAGACATGCAAGTGGTAACAGGCGCAGATTTTATCATTTCTGGAACCGTTATCGATGACAGCGAGGTTGCAGAACTGACTATAGATATTCCCGACTTAGCGCTTTTTTGGAAACATACGAAGGACGGCTGGTTCTCAAAAACAGCTAGCTCCTCTTGGCAGCCACTTACGGATGGTGTTACATGGAACAAAGATGAAAAAGGTTTAATTACGTGGAGTCTTACTACCACCTTATCCACTGAGCATCAGCTTGGTTCAACCAAAACGGAATTTATAGTCACTGTTTCTGCAAAAGATAATTCAAACAATAGCTCTTCAAAATCAGTACAACAGAGGACCATTGTCTATGACAATATTATTCCGGGCTTTACTCTCAATAAACCGACTTTGAAGAAAGGTGATGTTGGTAAGGCAGAGATAGAAGGATATAAACTAGAAGACATAGCTATTATTTCTTCGCTTTTAAATGGCGACCTTAATCTACAGTGGAATATAAAAGAAGATTCACAAATTCACAAACTGAAGATTGCACTTTATGACGTTTCTAAAACTGAAGATGAAAAAGAAGTGTTTTCAGAAGAATTTGAAGCAACGGAGACGGAGCAGATTTTACGATCAGATTCTTTAACAGTAGCTGCTGATAAATTTTCCAATCCGGGAAAACAAATTATAGAGGTGCGTGTTCGTGTCGTTGATGCAGGAGGAAATGTCTTAGGTAAAGAAGATGCAACAGATGAGCTACTTTCTTTAGGTTATTTTTGTTATTGGCCAGAAGCCGATATACCTTGGTTAGCCCTTCCTATGGAAAAACACTCAAAGGAGCAAGATGAACCAAATTATAATTTCCCAGTATCTCCTACACAAACAATTCAAGGACAGGCTTACGACGACGATGGTGTTAAAAGTGTAAGTGTAAAAATCTATAAAGAAAATTTAAATGAGCCTGTTCTGAAGGAAACTATTCCAAAAATTCCAGAAAATGAAAATTTAGGAAAAACCTATCACTGGTCTGTTAGTGCTCCAGAAGAAGCAGGAAATTATCGCATAGAAGTTTCCTGTACGGATATAAATAATACAGAATCTGCTCCTGCGATAGGCTATTTTAATGTAGCAGATATTGGAGCGCCTTCAATTACAATAGCTAAAATCGATGGAAAATCTTTTGAAGAAAGCCCCTTACTGGACTTAATGGACGAATATGGAAAGTTTACTCTTTCGGGAACAGCTGAAGATGATTCCGGTATAGAAAAGGTTCAAATCGCATGGTTTAAGAATCTTGAAGATAAACCAAAGTACTTAAATGGAGAAAATGAGGTTTGGAATGAAGAGAGCCCTGCTAATGCAAAAATATGGACATCAGAGTCTGGTTCTAATACAAAAAAATTTGAGTTTTCACAAGATATTAATATTTTTTCTGACCTAGGAGTAGATGGCTCGAGTCTTTTGTTTGGAAATTTTAACTTTGTCATTCGTGCCGAAGATATTAGCGGTAAAACAAAGTGTATTTCCCTCACAACAAACGGCGACAGGGAGCCACCTCTTTTGACAATTGATAGCTTAAATCTTTCAGGAACTACGTATTATTTAACCGAAAAAGGGAAAACAGTCGGAGCAAACGAAATTCCAGAAAATGGTTTACCACCTCTTAAGTCTAGCGATACAATTTCTTTTTCTGGAACTTGGAAAGATAATTCTACAACAAAGTGGAACGATAAGAGCAAAATAGGCTCTATTGTACTAAAGTGCAATGATGATTCTTTTGAGGTAACAAAAAATCCTGACGGGACATGGACCAGCGAGGCAAAAAACCTTTCTATAAGTTCTTTTGCCTATCTTAGCCTAAGTCAAAAAGACTGGGGTGGAAATACAGGAACAGCCAATGCATCTTTTATAGTACAAACCGATAAGGCAGCCTTTGTTCGTGTTTCAACTGACTTATCAGACGGCGCATATACAGTTGGGGAAGTAATTAATCTCTATCTTGAGTTTACAAAACCTGTTAGCTCATCAGGCACTCCTTCTCTTACTCTCAATTTTGGCACAAATAAAACTGCAAGCTATGAGCCAAGTTCTAATAATTCAAAAAAACATAGCTTTACGTATACGGTAAAAGCAGGTGATACAGTAGACAAACTAAATATAACGAGTCTAAGTGGTATATGGACGGAAGGTTCCGAAACCGTTGTTTTGGATAGTGGGGATATTCCAATTAATCAAAATCTAGGCGATTTCCATGCTATAGAAATAGACACGACCTCGCCTATTTTAGAAAAATTTACGACGACAAACATAAGTGCTTCTTATAGCGAAGGCCGCCAAATAAATATTCAAGCACATTTTAGCGAGCCAGTTATTGTCACTGGTACGCCTCGCTTACAACTAAATACAGTAGATAAAGCCTTTGCTGTCTACAAAAATGCATCAGATGGCGGTAAAATACTTAACTTTAGCTATACCGTTGCTGAGGGAAAAAACACTCCGGCGGGTGGATTAAAAATTTCAAGCTTTAATTTTGGTTCTTCAGGCGATGCAACAGTAAAAGACTTCGCGGGAAATGCCTTTACTTCTACTGCAGGTGGAGACTTAGATAAAAAAATCATTATCGATACCACCGCACCAACTGCCCCTACAATTGAAGATATTACTTCTCAAACCTATTATGGAAAAAGTCCTTCTTTTACACTGAGCGGTTTAGAAGACGGAGCGAGTGCAGAATACTCAATTGACAATGGTAGCAATTGGCTTCCCTATGCTTCTGCAGTAGAATTACCAAACGGAAGCTATAAGGTAAAGGCACGACAAAGAGATGAAGCAGGAAATGTTTCATCTGAATCTGGGCCTATTACACTTAGTGTAGATACAGCTCCCTTGTTAGAATACATCTCAGCTATTACGAGTGACGGTATTTATGGACAAGACTCCACAATAGATATAACGCTTCATTTTAGAAAAGAAATTACTGTAACAGGTACTAATAGTTTAGTCCTAAACACAGCGCCTTCACGATCTGCTACCTACACGCGTGGTTCAGGTACTAATACCCTTGTTTTTAGCTACAAAGTTCAAGATGGCGATTCTTGTAAAAAACTAGATGTATCAGCCCTTTCGTTTAGTGGAAGCTTTACTATCGATGGACAAGAAGTAAAGACTTTTATAAGCCTTCCTACAGAAGATGAAAAAAAACTATCAGGCCATAGAAGTATAAAAATTCAAACAGGTCAACCAGAATTGTCCTCCGCCACACTTGACGGTGAAAGCCTTTTGCTTAAATTTAATAGAGAGATATACAAGGGTTCGGGGAATATTACAATTGCAATCGATAAAGATGACTATAGAATTCCAACGGTTCTTACACAAGCTCGGTATAATTATCTAAAAGGTAAGCTGGCAACATTATCAGCCGATAAAGAAGCATTTAAAGAAGCATTTATAGATTCCTATGAGTTGACTACGAATGGTTTAAAAGCAGACGGAAGTCCAGACTTAGCTCCCAAGTACGTATTAAAATTCTCTATTAATCCAGAAAATACTGCTACAGGTGATCCAACTGCTCCAGCAAATTTAGTAGCTGCGCTAAAAGAAGCAGATGATGATAAAATAATTATCTCTGTTGCTTCTGGAGACGTAAGTATATCTGACAGCTTAGACACTTTAAAAATTAAACTAGAGGGCGCCAATGCACTCCCTGTAAAAGGTGTTTTGTATACTGTTTCTATACCAGAAGGCTTAGTACAAGATTCTTTATCAAATAAAAATCCTGAAAATACTGAGAAAACCTTTAGTCTCGGAGGAATTGAAAAGCCTACTATCCGAATCGATAGACAAAAAGAAAGGCTTGAGGTCTTAGAAGGAACAGTTCGTGCAACACAGCCCTATACCGCAGAAGTAAAAATTAGCAGCCGTACCCCTGGAGTAACTTATTCTTATAGTACAGTACAAACATGGTATGCACCAAAAGTACCAGAAGTTTCAAACGGAACTACAAATGATTCGACGACTACAACAGTCGATATTCCTACGGCGCCTTCTGGAACTGGAAGTACCTTTACAATTGGATCAGCGACTCAAAACACCTATGGTCTTGTTTGTAACATTACAGCAGAAGTTAACAATGGTAGTGATAAAGTTAGTGCAAACGATATAGCCTACCGAACTGTCTTGCGCTATTCTAATGGTAATGATTCTAGTGGTGGTGGAAATCTTTTTTCTAATGCAACAGACTATAAAACAGGAACCAAGCAAGTTTGGGTTCGTGGAGGAGATGCTCCTTCTGGATCTACTCGAACACCTGGTTTCCCCCTTGCATGGGACGCCGAAGATTATAAAAATCCAAAAGAAGGAAAATACCCAACAGGTGCAAGGCTCTTAACACGTACAGGTACTAATGATGTTGGATACTGGACTTGGGTCAGCTGGGATATCACAAAAACAGCCTACATTCGTCTTTTACTCGGAACAACATCTGCTGACCTGGCAGACATTGAAAAAAAAGGTCCCCTATACTGGGGTTGGAGTAAAAACAGCTTTGTTCGCTACACTGAAAACTATCCAATTAAGCCTGGGCATAGCCGTGAATTACGCAGCAATGATGGAACCAATAACGAAAAGTTTATGTTTGCAACTGATGGTGATGGAGGGGTATTTCATCGCTAGTCGACCTTCCAAGACACAGGAGGCAGTCGTTAGCCGCTAGCCCCTCTTTAATTTTCTGCTTTTTTTTGCTAGGCTAGTCCCATGTTTGGAGATTCACATTTTCATCTATCCTACCTCGAAGAGCGTGGGATAGATTTATACGAACTTTTTACGCAGCTCTATCAAAATAAGGTGCCCTTTTTACTCGATATAGGGACGCATTGTGATGACTTGTTTCAACGGCTCGACCTCGCATCAAAGCTCATTGATGCTTTTTCCAAGGACAAAGAGAGTGAAGACGCTTTGTCTATTGCTTCATTTATACAAGAAAGGCTTTATTTTGCAGCAGGGATTTGGCCACATGCGACATCGATTCTCAATCGTGAAGAAGAGCTTGCGGTTCTCTCTTCCGCTATACGAAAATGCAAAAAAGAAGGTTTTGAAAACATTTCGCCTTCACATCTTATTGCGCTGGGGGAATGCGGTCTCGATCATCATTGGAATAAGGCACATTTTGATGGTCTCGGCTTAAAGCTTCGTCTAGAAGATTTTCTTGCGGCGGAAGCAGAGTTTTTTGAAATGCAGCTTGCGCTGGCTGAAAAAGAAGCGCTTCCTGTTCTTGTGCATAGTCGGGATGCCTTTGAGGCGACACTTTCGTGCATAAAAAACATGGGCTATCATCGTGGTATTATCCATTGTTATGCCTATGGTATAGAAGAGGCGAGGGCTTTTTTAGATTTGGGCTGGTATATTTCTTTTTCTGGCTCTATAACCTATGCAAAGAAAAATAAGTTGCAGGCATATGAGGACCTTGTTCGCTTTATCCCAAGCGATAGGCTTTTGCTAGAAACCGATGCACCCTATCTGGCACCGGGAAAATATCGGGGGAGGGTAAATACACCTGCTCTTATCGGTGAAAGCTATTTTTTTGTTTCCCAAGCACGTGCAATGAGTATGGAAGATCTTGCTCTATTGGTAGAAAAAAATATGAAAGATTTATTTATGATCTAATCGATAGTAATTGGACTTCTGTAAATCCTTGAGCTAGGGCTTGTTTTTTTTCATTTCGCCAATAAATTGTTCATAGGCTGCGATTCGTGCTGCCATAATTGCGTCGCCTCTTTGCCCACGACCTTCTTGGTCATTTCCCTCGCTAATATACAGCGCATCTAAAATACCTTGTAGGTCTGCAATGCTACAGCTGGGGTCATGCGCGCAGCGACGCTCTAAGCCACGTATTTCTTCATCGAACACGTCTTTATATGTTTCTTCTATCCATGCATCTGTTTCACTCATGCTTCTACTATACTGTTAAAATTTGTTGATATCAAGTATACTGTGGTTATGAATGCTGAAGAAAAAAAAGATGAAAGTCTCAAACTCCTTTCTCAGGAAGGCTTAGACGAATTGATACAAATCCTTGCTGCAGAAAGCGATCCTGTTTTCTTAAAAGATTTTTTTACCTGTCTTTTTACTCCATCGGAACTCATCGATATAGGAAAACGATGGCTTTTGATAAAAGAGCTTGATAAGGGTACAACGCAAAGAGAAATAGCGCGAATGTTCAAAATGAGCCTCTGTCGTATAACAAGAGGCTCACGTGAACTGAAAAAAGAAAACTCTGCATTTCAAAAAATGCTCGATACATATAAGGCAGATAAAAAGGCTTAGCGTAAGAGTTCTGCAATCTCCAATCTATCCCAGCGAACAGCTACATCATAGGCTTTTTCGCCAGTATTGCTTCTGATTTCTTTGTTTAAGCCTGTTGCTAAGAGTCCTTTTACCGTCTCGATGCTTGCAAGCCGTGCAGCATAGTGTAGGATGGCTTCTCCTGCGTGGTCTCGGCTTTCTCTTGCATACTTTACTATATCGAGGAGGATATCATCGAGGTCCTTGCTATTTTGTCGAGCGAGAACCATGGATAGCGGGCTTTCTCCTTCGTTATTTGAAAGAAAGATGGATGCACCACGTAAAAGAAGGCTTTTTGCCGCTTCTCCTTGATTGCGTTCAACTGCAATAAAAAGCGGCGTTATACCAAACTTATTTCGTCCATTTACGGGATACTGCATATCTAAAAGCACATCAAGTACTTCTGTTGAAACATTCTGCTCTAGTGCAATGTGCAAGGGGCTATTGCCATCTGTGTCGACAAGATAGCGATTTGTACCCAAAATACTCGCTATGAGCGAAGGATTTTTATGCATAATAATCGAAAGGGGCGTTTGTCCATAAAAATCCTGAGCGAGGGGGTTACCCGCTTTTTCTTGGATGAGGGCGATGAGCTCTGGGTTTCCTGTTTCGGCAACTTCGTGAAAGGCGTTTCTGCCATACATTTCTTGTTGCACAGGAGAGGCGCCGCGTTTGAGCAATAGACCTATAATTTCACTTCTACCACTTAGAATAGCGTCCATTAAAATTGTCTTTCCTGTTATATCAAAGGCATTGACATCTGCGCCAGAGTCTAGTAAAAGGTTTGCCATGGCGATACGGTTCGACCTTGCAGCGAGTGAGAGCGGCGTTTTTCCTGCATAGTTTTTTGCATCGATACTTGCTTTCAGCTGTAAAAGTTTTTCTGCCGCATCTTTTGCGTCATAGCGAACACTCGCGTGGAGGGCTGTGTTGCCCAAAAAATCTCGTATATTTATATCAGCCTTATGGCTAATCAATAAAGCAATCGTTGTGCTTGCATCAGATTTTACCGCGTTGAAAAGGGCTGTTTCTCCGTTTGTATTTTGCACATTTGCATTTGCACCCTTTTCAAGCAAGCTGACAACTGCATTGTCGAGTTTCCACTCGGCGGCATAATGTAAGGCGGTATTTCCAACGCCATCTTTTGCCTTGATGCTTTCCGAGTTTAAAAGCCATTCTTGTCTTTCATCGCCTGCTTCTAAAGCAACGCGCAAGGGGGAATAGTGTTCGTTATTTGTCAAAAAAATATTGGCTTTTTTTGCTATAAGCAATTCTCCAACCTGTCTTTGGTTTTTCTTTACCGCAAGGAATAAGGCGGTGTCGCCATTTTTATTTCTTGCGTCAATATCATTGGTGAGGCTAAGCAAATACTGCATTTTTTCAGGAGATGCTTTGTATTCGCAGGCGAGGTGTAGGGGAGTGTTTCCAAAGGAATCTCGAGAATGAATTGTATCTCTTGTTATGAGTAGTTTCGTCAGTTCGAGACTTATAGGGCTTTTAAGCGATAAAACCTTTGCAAGCGGAGAAATACTTGAAATATCTTCTGCATGTATATCGGCATTTTTTCGTATATAAAAGGCAACATGGTCTTTATTTTCCTTGTTAATAGCAAGGGAAAGCGGGGTATTGCCTTGTTTATTTCGTTCATTGACATCGGCATTGTATGCGGTGAGCACTTCCAAAGCCGAGACGTCAAAAGCATTTATACTTGCAATATGCAAGGGAGTGTCGCCGTACATATCTTTTACGTTTGGATTTGCCCCCGCTTTTAAAAGCATTTCATAAATCGTTGCCTTATCTTTATTTTCATAGACAAGATGCAACGGCGTTTTTCCTAAACTATCGGACGCATTTGGATCCGCTCCCGATTCTAGCAAGAGTTTTATAGCATCAATATTGCCATAACGACAGGCTTCATGCAGCGGCGTAGAGCCGAGAATATCTTTGGCATTAATAAGTGCCTTGTTTTCAATAATCCACTCTGCAATTGCGGTATGTCCAAAAATACTTGCAAGATGCAAGGGGGTTTGTCCGTCTTCAAAGCGCATAGAAATACTACGCAAAATAACCGCATCTTCAAAATAACTAAAACGATCGCGTAGGGGTTTTGCTCCTGCCAAAAGAAGCATAGAAGCAATTTTTACACTTTCGACGCTATCTGTTTTTCCATAGGCGATATCGAGGGGACTTATACCATCATCATCAACGACAGAAAGTGGGATTTTTTTTGAAATAGCAAAGGAAAGTGCCTTAGTGTCTTCTTTTTCTACTATATAGTGGATGAGCGAGCGATTTTTACTGTCGCGCATTTGTCCTGTTTTAGTTGATATAAGTGCATCATAAAAAAGCGAGTCGTTTTCCAAGCCAAGAGAGAGGGCCGATTTTCCGTCCCCATCACGAGAAAAAATAGCTCCGTCTGCAGTCGCTATAATTTTTGCAGCCTGTATGCTCTTATTTTTTATCGCAGTATGAAGCGGCGTATCTCCAGAAAAGTTTTTTAATGCAGTATGTGCTCCCTTGTGAATAAAAAAAGTGACTAAGTCAGCATCGTCGATTATGGCAGCTGCATGTAAAACAGTGTTTCCATCATTGTCTATCGCATTTACATCGCTTTTAAGCTGAAAAAAAACTTTTGCTTCTTCGGTTTCACCCGATAAAATCATTTCTTGAATTGTTTTTTTTGTATTTGTTTCTTTTGGCTTCGTCACGCAAGACAATAAAAAAAGGCTTAGCGTAAAAAAAGCTATCGCATACAGATGTTTTTTCATTTTTTCCCCTCACAAATAAAATTGAGTCTTTTAAAGTATCGTATAAAAAGAAAGAATGTTTAGGCTTCTTCAATTGACATTTACACAATATAGAATTAAGATTATATACTATGGACGAGAAAAATATAAAAAGTTTTGAAAAAGACCTTGTGCACCTCGATGCACAATTTACACTTGACCAGCTTGACGACTGGCTCACGACAGCAGGGCTCATTGAGTCAGCCCTTTCTATGATTAACCACAGAATCCCCAATGCGCAGGCGCATCTTTTTTTGCACTCCCCAGAATCCCACGAATACAGAGAGATTATTCAAGAGGGTTTGTTTACTATTCCCGAAGACTCACTTTTTATAGCCTGTCTTTCGATGCAAGATAGAGGAAGCAGTCTCGATTCGGTTTTTACAGATTATAGCCTCGAAGAGCCCATGCTCGAAGAGGTTTTTAAGTCAATGTATAAATCCACCTATGTTATCCCCATCGTGCATCGTTTTTCTTTGTTAGCCTTTGTTTTGCTTTCAACTGAGCAATTTACGCAGGAGCAAGATAGTTTTCTATCGGATATAATAAGTCGCTTAAAGACAAATCTCTACGCTGCAACCGTTGCCGATAACCGACAACGAGAATTACTTGAATTGTCCGAATATCCTACACTTTTGCACAGTTATGCAAGTTTGATGGAAACTAAAAAAAATATTCTTATAGATATTGGTACAAAACTCCCCTTTGATGCGGGGGTTTACTATCGTTTTGACGAGTATCAAGACTTGCTCATTCCTGAGGCATGGATTTGTGGAAAAAATCGTCCTGAAAAAATAGAAAGAGGGAGGGGCATATCGGGTCTTACACTTGAGAGAAAACGCTCTCTTTTTGTTCCTGACAGAAAAACACATCCGAGCTTTATTGATATAAAAGAAGAAGCTTTCATTCAGGGTTCTTTTATTTCGGTGCCAGTTTTTACCGACAAAAACTTTATGGGCGTTATTACTCTCTCTCGAGACAATGAAAAAAGCGATGCCTTTGGAGTTGAGCATCGCTACATGCTTGAAATTCTTGCTGCCTTTTTGAGTAGCGAGATGACCAACCGCCTTCTCTATGACGAACTTGAGGATAGTTATTTTTCAACTGTTTCATCACTTACACGTGCTCTTGAGGCAAAAGATTCGTATACAAAGGGACATTCGGAGCGAGTTATGGAGTTTGCTGTTGGGGCAGCCCAAATGTTAAACCTTTCCTTTGAATCTGTGCGAAAAATAAAATATGCTGCGATATTGCACGATATTGGCAAGATTGGCATAAGTGATACGATTATAACAAAGGACTCAGGACTCACTGATATCGAATACGGGGAGATAAAAAAACACACTGAAATAGGCTACGATATCGTAAATGATAGTGGAATATTTTCAGAAATAAAAGATTTAGTTCGCTATCATCATGAAAAAATTGATGGTTCTGGTTACTATAAAAAAAAGGAAGGAGATTATCCTTGGGAAGCGATGATTATCAGCATTGCAGATATCTATGATGCCCTTACCTCTGACAGACCCTATAGAAAAGCATTTGGCTCAGATGAAGCCTTTGCTTCTCTTGAAAAACTGATAGGTATTCATTTTGATGAAAAAATTTTCAAAGCGTTCAAACAATGGATACAGCTTTCTATAAAAGTGAAAAAAAAACTCTAACGCTAGATTAAAAAGACTTTTTTCATTATACTGTCTATTATACTTAAAAAAACCGAGTTTCTCGGTAAATTATTATCTAGGAGACCACAATATGGTGTATTCTGCAGAAGTGGAACATATGTGTCCTTTACTACAAGGCACAAACCACGGTCCTGCTCCAATCCCTCAAGAGGGAAAATGGGTTCAGGCAAAGGAAGTAAAAGATATTTCCGGCTTTACACATGGTGTAGGTTGGTGTGCTCCCCAACAAGGTGCATGTAAACTAACCCTCAATGTGAAAGATGGTATTATTCATGAGGCACTTATCGAAACTTTAGGCTGTTCAGGTATGACCCACTCAGCCGCTATGGCGAGCGAAATTTTAATCGGAAAAACAATTCTTGAAGCTTTGAATACCGACCTCGTATGCGATGCTATTAATACCGCAATGAGAGAATTGTTTTTACAAATAGCGTACGGGCGAACACAGTCAGCCTTCTCAGAAGGTGGACTCGTCGTTGGTGCTTCTCTCGAAGATTTAGGCAAGGGCTTACGAAGCCAAGTGGGAACTATGTTTGCAACTTCAAAAACTGGTCCTCGCTATCTTGAAATGGCAGAAGGCTATGTCGAGCAAGTCGCTCTCGATGCTGATGGTGCAATCATCGGATACAAGTTTGTAAACTTTGGTAGAATGATGGATGAAATAAAAAAAGGCGTCGATGCACAGAAAGCACTTGAAAAAGCTCGTGGAACCTATGGTCGCACTACTGAAGAAGATGGTGCGGTTCGCTTTATCGATCCCCGCAAGGAATAGTGAGGTATATGTATGGCACAATTTGAAAGCTATGAACGCCGTGAAAAACAAATTCTTGCGGCATTACATAAATATGGTATTTCATCAATCGATGAAACAAAAACAATCTGCGACGAAAAAGGCGTAGATGTTATAAAACTCGTAGAATCAATACAGCCTATTTGCTTTGAAAACGCAAAATGGGCATACACTGTTGGTGCTGCGATGGCGATTAAAAAAGGCTGCAAAACAGCGGTAGAAGTTGCAAATGTTCTTGGTGAAGCATTGCAAGCTTTTTGTATCCCCGGCTCTGTTGCCGAAGATCGAAAAGTTGGCCTTGGACACGGAAACCTTGCAGCGATGCTCTTAAGCGATGATGCAGGCTGTTTTGCCTTCCTTGCAGGACACGAATCATTTGCCGCAGCAGAAGGTGCAATCGGCATTGCGCGCTCTGCAAACCGAGCACGAAAAACTCCCTTACGAGTTATTTTAAACGGACTTGGAAAAGACGCAGCACAAATTATCAGCCGAATAAACGGCTTTACCTATGTTGAAACAAAGTTTGACTATGCAACAGGTAAGGTTGCGGTCGTAAAAGAAATTCCGTATTCAAAGGGAGAGCGGTCAAAGGTAAAATGCTACGGCGCAGACGACGTTCGAGAAGGTGTGGCAATTATGCACCTCGAACACGTTGACGTATCGATTACTGGAAACTCAACCAACCCAACCCGATTCCAACACCCCGTTGCAGGAACCTACAAAAAAGAATGCATTGAGCAAGGGAAAAAATATTTTTCAGTTGCTTCCGGCGGTGGAACAGGTCGAACACTTCACCCCGACAACATGGCAGCAGGACCAGCCTCATACGGCTTAACTGACACCATGGGACGAATGCACTCCGATGCACAGTTTGCAGGAAGCTCCTCTGTACCAGCCCACGTCGAAATGATGGGACTCATTGGTATGGGAAACAACCCAATGGTTGGCGCCTCCGTTGCAGTTGCTGTTGCAATCGCAGAAGCAATGAACGCCTAATACCCTTAGGAGAAGCTCGATTCATTTCAGCTTCTCCTAAATTTTTTTTATTGTAGTACTTTTATTTCTAAAATTTCATCCAATACATTTTATTTTCTCATCAAATACCTTCCCGATTTTAATTCTGCATATCCAGGTGAATTGTGATAGAATGGAGAGAGAGGAAGTGGGAAGTGGGAAGAGGGAAGTGAAAGGATGGGTGAAAAGAGGGGTGAAGATTTAAGCGAAAATAGGCAAGACATTTTAGAGGCTATACGCGAAAATCCGCAAGTAACCCATGCACAATTGATTAAAATAGTGGGTATCAATTCCACAAACTTCACCAAAGGAGAATTTAGTTCCATGAAAAACATAGAGATTTTAAGCAAGGTCAATGAAACGGATATGGGGGCTATCTTAGAGGTTTGGGAGTCTTCGGTGAGGGCGTGAGGGCGACCTATAGTTTTTTGAATAGAAAAAAACTATTTACAAAAAGCATTTCTGCCTATATACTAGAAGCAATATTCATAAAAAGGTATGTAAAGTGGCCAGTGGCAAGACAATAGCAAAGACAATTCTTTTACTTCTTCTCATTCTTATACTTATTCTTGGTGGGATGATATGGCTCGATTTCCTTGGGGTTACGCAAACGAAGTCCCGTTTTGCTCCTTTGTATCGGATGCTCGGTCTTGAGCCACAAACGATGAGTTCTATTGCAAGTATACCCGACATTGCCATTGTAAACCTCGACAACGATCGCCTTGCAAAACGGCTTGAAGCTTTGACTATTCGTAGTGAAGAGCTCGATAAACGTGAGGAAGATATATCCAAAAAGGAGCAAGAAAACCTACAAATCCTTGCTGAACTCGATAATCTGCGAGAATCGCAAGAGGAGCGAGAAAAAACCTTTACGAGTATGACAAAAACCTTTGACGACCGTGAAGAAAACATTGCAAAAAATGCAAAAAATCTTTCTTCTATGCCTCCAAAAAATGCGGTTGATATTCTCGTTGCCATGGAAGACCAAGACATTATCGATGTCCTTCGAAAGGCAGACCAAATCGCAGCTGAAGAGGGTACTTCTTCTCTTGTCGCATATTGGCTTTCTTTGATGCCTGCCGACAGGGTTGCACAAATTCAGCGTAAAATGACGAGCAAACCGCTCCAACTTCCGTAAATCTCTCCTTTTTCTTTTATTTTTCTCATAAAATCACAGATTTCTAAAAAAATCTCATAATAAAACGATGTATTGATCTATTTCCCGTTTTTTTATCGAGTCATAAAAAATAATTTAAGTAATGCCCAAAAAAGTTCGATGATAGGGATGTAGGTTCTTTAAAAAAGAGCCTATCCAAGTTAAGAAAAGGCGTACATTTTTTACATAGACAGAGGAGGTTGCCATGTTGGCATATAACCTTCATCTTGAAAAAACGGCATATATGCCCGACTTGTCAAATCAAGGATTGAAACGACAAACTCAAGGTGATTCCTCGTTTTTTGACTTGCTTCAAACAGAAATAAAGGCGAAGCAAAGTGAAGAAACGAAAGAACCCAGGGACGGACAAAAAACAGATACTGAATCTCAAAAGACGCAAAGCAAAACGGATGAAAATCTTGCGGAAAAAGATTTGCCTGTGGAAAAAAGCAATGAATCTGAATCAAAGGCTACTCAAGCGCAAGTAAAAGAAGCTGAAGAGGATTCTCGCTTTATTGAAATAGTTCCACAAAAAATAGATTTACAAGAAAAGGCGATAGCGGATTCTGATTTTATTGACTTAAATGCACTGGATGAAAAAATTTCTCCCAAGAATGTGAACGAATCTCTCTCATTGGAAAATGAATCAAAGATGCCTCTTGTTTTGGAAGACTTAAACGAGGTGAGTGAAGAGCTTGTGGGGCTAAATGATGCACAGCTTGCCTATCTTTTAAAAGAGGCGAGAAGTGAGGGCGAGGTAGATATCAGCCAAGATTCTCACATACATGCGTCGCTCGAATCGCTTTTTTTCGATGAGTCCTCTTCTTCTCTAAAGGACATTTCAAAAGATGATGAGGAAGCGCTTTTACAAAGATTGCTTACGGGTGCTGTCGATCTTTCTCTTTTACAAGACGACTTTTCAGATGCAGCTTTAGAAGTAGAGGACTCAAAAACTCTGGGAGTCCAAAACGCGGAAAAAATGCTTTTTGGTTCAGAAAATGCCATAATCTCAGTTGTCGATGAACGGACTTCCTCAAAAGAAGCAAAAAAAACAGATCAGTTTGTAAAATCTATTCAGTTTGAAACAGACGGAAAAACAGCAAATGTCCTTATGAGCCTGCCTTCTCAAGCAGAAGCGGTGGGTTTTGGTTCTGAAAAAGAGAGTGCTAATCATTTTCAAACAATGCTTGCAAATGAAATAAAAAACTCCGCTACAGATTTGGTGAAAACAGGTTCTATTATTCTTAAAGATAATAATTCTGGACTTATCAATTTATTTTTAAAGCCAGAAGCGCTTGGAGATGTAAAGATACGTTTAAATATTTCCGACACTTTAATAAGTGCGAAGATTATTGTCGACAGTCAAGAAGCATTGAATGCTTTTAAAGACTCGATAGGCGCTTTAAAACAGGCTTTTGAGCAAGGTGGCTTTGATACAGGCAGTTTTGATCTTTCATGGTCGGGACAAGGCGGTTCAGGGCAAGAAAAAAACGAGCACAATGCAAAAGCACATTTTTATAGCGATGCGCTACCTGAGCTTGTGCAAGATGAACTTGAATCAAATGAGAGAATTTTGGCTTTGATGAAAAACGCAATACAATACGGTACTTCTATCGTAAATGTAATTGCCTAAAAAAAGAGGAGAAACCATGGATTTTACGGCAACAATGAGTGCAACAGATCAGCTGTATGCAAAAAATACAGTTGATGCTTTTAACAAAACACTTACAGTAAACGGACGTCAGCAAAGTAACCAGTTGGGCAAGGATGATTTTTTAAAGCTTTTGTTGGCACAACTCGCCAACCAAGATCCAACCAGTCCTATGGAAAATACTGAGTTTATTGCACAAATGGCACAGTTTTCTTCCTTGGAACAAATGACAAATATGAGTACCGAATTTAGTCGTTTGGCAAATATGCTTCACTCCAATGAGGCAATCAATATAATCGGAAAACGAGTTGATATCGAAGAGGGTGCTCTTTCGCTCAGCGGTCAAGTTGACGGCGCTGTCTTAGGGGCAAATCCACAAGTAGAAATAAATGGCATGCTATACAGCATGGAAGCAATTAAACGCGTATATTCAGAATAAAAGAGGGCAAAAACTATGATGCGATCACTTTACGCCGGTGTTTCCGGTATGCAAAACCACCAAACACGACTTGATGTTATTGGTAACAACGTTTCAAACGTAAACACTACCGGATTTAAACGTGGTAGGGTAAATTTTCAAGATATGATTTCTCAACAACTTTCTGGTGCGGCAAAGCCAACAACTGAGGTTGGTGGGGTAAACCCAAAAGAAGTTGGACTTGGCATGATGATTGCTTCCATCGACACTATCTTTACACAGGGAAATCTACAGTCAACCGGTGTTGCAACAGATGTGGCTATCCAAGGCAATGGTTTTTTTGTTTTGAAAAACGGCGAGCAGTCTTTTTACTCAAGAGCTGGAGCCTTTGGCTTGGATAACGAGGGAACGCTCGTAAATCCTGCAAATGGTTTTAGGGTACAAGGTTGGATGGCCCAAGAAATGGATGGAGAAATGGTGCTCAATACAGCAAGTAATGCACAGGATCTCATTATCCCTGTTGGAACAAAGGACCCTGCAAAGGCAACAGAAAACGTAAACTTTGCGTGTAACTTAAATAAAAACACGCCAGAAATCTTAGAAGGTGCTTCTCCTGCAGATATTGCAAAGGGCACATGGGCAACAGAATTTAAAGTCTATGATAGTTTTGGAAATGACCACAATCTTACCGTTTCTTTTACACGAGTTGTAGGAAACCCAAATCAATGGGAAGGAAGAGTAATCGTCGATCCAGAAAATGCTGAAGAAACACAAACCCGTGTTGGTCTTGGAACAACAGACGGCGTGGAAAATTTTTTCCTTGTAAACTTTGATAACACAGGAACCCTTCTTTCTGTAACAGATTCCGCAGGAAACAATACAAACCCCGAAGGTGAAATATTGCTTCAAACCTCCTTTACGGTAATGGATTCAAATCCCGATGCTGATGGAAACCCAACCCGACAAACGCTCAATATTAACCTGGGTACAATCGGCAGTCAAAAAAATACTATTACGCAAAGTGCATCACAAAGTTCAACGAAGGCCTTTTACCAAGACGGTTATACCATGGGCTATCTTGACAACTTTAAGATTGACTCCAGCGGGATTATTACCGGTGTGTATTCAAATGGAACAAACAGAACAATTGGGCAAATTGCACTTGCAACCTTTACAAACCAAGGTGGCTTAGAAAAAGTAGGTGATAATAATTTTGTTGAGTCAAATAACTCAGGTTTAGCAAATATTGGTACCTCGGGTATAGCAGGGAAGGGTAGTCTTTTAGCAGGTGCTCTTGAAATGTCAAACGTAGATCTTACCGACCAAATGACCGACATGATTGTAACTCAAAGAGGATTTCAGGCGAATTCTAAGACAATTCAAACTGCAGATACGCTTTTAGAGACAGTAATGAGCTTAAAACGATAATAATTTCGTAAAACTACTTGACGTATAAGGGATAAGCATAGAAAATAGAAAGATGATAGAAGTAACACGATTAGATGGCAAAACATATTGGATAAATCCGCATCAAATAGAACGCATAGAAAAAAATCCAGATGTAACCCTCGTACTTCTATCTGGGCAAAAAGTAGTTATAAAAGAAAGCCCTGAAGTCATTATAGAAAAAATAATTAACTATAGAAAACAGATAGGTTCCTTTGGTAACGAGGATTAGGGAGGATATTCATGGATTTGGCGACAATTATTGGTTTAATTGGTGGATCAGCTGCTCTTGTTATGACCGTTTTTACATCAGGTGGTTCGCTTTCAGGTATTTGGGACCCTCCTTCTATTATCTTCGTTGTCGGTGGCTCTTTTTTCGCTCTCTTCATAGCAAATCCTATGACAACGATGACCAAAATTTTCGGTATTTTAGGACGTGCTTTTAAAGTGCCTAGCTTTGGGGAGAAAGTCCTTGTACAAAACATGGTCGCCTTGGCAGAAAAAGCTCGTCGCGAGGGAATTCTTGCTCTAGAAGAAAGCTTAGAGGAACTTGATGATGAGTTTATGAAAAGTGGTCTTCGCCTTGTTGTCGACGGTACCGACGGTGCTGTTATAAAAAGTATTTTGGAAAATGAACTGAATGCGATCGAAAACCGCCACTTGGGCTGGATTAACGTTGTTGTTAACTGGGCAGGGCTTGCACCAGGCTATGGTATGATGGGTACTGTTATCGGGCTTATCGGGATGTTAAACAATCTCGAAGATAAATCTTCTCTTGGTCCTAACATGGCTGTTGCCCTTATTACCACGCTTTACGGTTCTATGCTTGCAAACTGGATTTTTACACCTATAGCGACAAAGTTGTCAGGGCAGAATGCCTTGGAAGTAACGACAAAAGAAATGATAATTGAAGGAGTGCTTTCTATTCAGGCAGGGGATAACCCTCGTATTTTAGCTGCAAAACTCTTAACCTATCTTGATCCAAAATCAAGAAAGCTTATAGAGGCAGATGTATTAAAGGATTAGTAAATGGCAAAAGACAAAAAAGAACCAGAAGAAGCGTCCCAGGAGTGGCTCGTTACCTATGGCGATATGATTACACTCATGCTCTGTTTTTTCGTTATGTTGTATAATCCAACAGAGGTGGATGCTATACAAATGGCAGCCTTAACTGCTTCTATCAGTGGAGATCCGACAGGTGGAGGACAATCGCTTGCTTCTGGACGGCTTGCCGACTTGGGAAACACAATTAACAGCCTGCCATCTTTAGAAAAAGGCAAGGCTTTGGGCCTTAGTGCAAAACGTGCGGTAAGCTTATTTGCACCGGATGTTAACACAAATAAAATTACGCTCACAAGCGATGAGAGAGGCTTGGTTATAACCCTTGCCTCTGATTCCTTTTTTAAAAAAGGAAGTGCGGATCTAAATATAGAAGAAACAAGAGATACCTTGCTGCGTATTTCTCAGTTTTTATCTTCTGTAGAATTAGAAGGGAGAAGATATAGAATTGAAGGACATACTGATTATGAGGCAACAGACTTGGAACAATGGCCGAGTAATTGGGAGCTTTCTGTTGCACGGGCGGTAAATGTACTTCATTATTTATCAGATTTCGGTTCTGATGAGGAGCGCTTTTCTGTTGCAGGTTATGCTGATACTCGTCCCAAGTACTCAAACGATACAGAAGAAGCTCGTGCATATAATAGAAGAGTAGACATAATTATTCTGGACGAAGGGCATTTTTAATGTTAAAATAGAATATAAGGATGGTAGAAAATGGCTGATGAAGATAGCTTAGACCTTGATGGCGACGATGGAAGTATTACTGGTGGTCCAAAAAAATCAAATCTTTTCTCTGGTATGTTATTTACCATACTTAAATGGGTTGCAATTGTTATAGGAGGCTTAATACTCATTGTTACCGTTGTTGTTATAACAAATAAAATAATGAGTCAAAAAAATCCGACAACAGCTGTGTATGCATCTTCTGAAGAATACAAGGGAAAACGAGAGACACTTTCGTGGTATAGTTCCTTGGGACAAATCCGCACAAAATCGAGCGATATTTTACCTGCAAGTATTGTTGTGGAAGTTGTCTTAGGCTATAAGCTCGATGATAAAACAACTGCTTCAGAAATAACTTCAAGGCAAATTGAAATAAAAGATTTTTTACGACGTTATTTTACTGAAAAAACAAGCCTTGAATTGCGACCTTCTAACGAAGACAAACTACGTGTAGAAATTCGCAACTCAATAAACGATGATATCTTGAGTACAACAAAGATACGAGATGTTCGATTTTTATCGCTCGAAGTTATAGAGCAATAAAAAAAATATAAATAGAGGGGAAGTGCATGAACGAAGTTCTGTCACAAGACGAGATTGATCAACTGCTCATGGCTATAAGTTCTGGTGAAACAGAAACAGACGATTATAAGCCGGTTAGTGATACTCGAAAGATTAAAATCTACGACTTTAGAAGACCAGATAAATTCTCTAAAGAGCAGATTCGAACCGTTTCTATTATGCACGAAACCTTTGCTCGTCTTACTACGACAAGCCTTTCTGCCCAGCTTCGAAGTTTAGTGCATGTGCATGTCGCTTCCGTTGACCAGCTTACCTATGAGGAATTTATTCGCTCTATTCCAACACCAACAACGCTTGCTGTTATCAATATGGACCCTCTTAAAGGAAATGCTGTTTTGGAAATAGACCCTTCTATTACCTTTTCCATGATCGACCGCCTTTTTGGTGGAACAGGACAGGGAACAAAGGTGCAACGTGACCTTACCGACATCGAACAGTCCGTTATGGACGGTATTATAGTGCGAATTTTGGCAAATATGCGCGAAGCTTGGACACAGGTTATTGACCTACGTCCTCGTCTCGGGCAAATAGAAACAAACCCACAGTTTGCACAAATTGTTCCACCTTCAGAAATGGTGGTTTTGGTTACCTTGGAAACAAAGGTTGGCGATGAAGAGGGCATGATGAACTTTTGTATCCCCTATATTACGATCGAGCCTATTATTTCCAAGCTTTCATCACAGTTTTGGTTTTCTTCTGTGCGAAGAAGTTCCACGACACAGTACCTCGGCGTTTTGAAAGAAAAGCTCTCCACGGTAGATATGGACGTTGTTGCCGAAATTGGTTCAATAAATTTGCCTATTCGAGACGTTTTAGGTTTAAGAACTGGCGATATTATCCGATTATCTAATACGAGGGTTGGTGATCCATTAACGCTCAGTGTCGGAAATAGACAGAAATTCTTATGTCAGCCCGGTGTAATTGGTAAAAAAATGGCAGTACAAGTCATTGGAAAAATCAAACAAGCTGAATCAGAAGAATTTGAAGAATTATCAGTAGAAGGAGATGAATCATATGAGTGATGGTGCCATTTCTCAAGACGAAATAGATGCTTTATTATCTGGTGTAGATATGGGAGGACTGAGCTCCGCTGGTCTTTCATCTTCTAAGCAAAGTAGTCAAAAATTAAATACAGAAACACTTCTCGAATTTATGACGGAAGAGGCAGAGGCGCTTAAAGCGACCTTGGATGCGATGACTGGGGCTAGTTTTAGTGTCGGCGCGCCTACTGTAGAACAGGTGACAAAAGAACAGGTTTTGCGAAAGATTCCTGAAATGACGGTTGGCGTTACCGCTGATTTCTCAGAAGGTTTGTCAGGCGATCATGTCTTTGTTTTAGCACCGGAGTTTGCACAAAAAATCGCAGGCTTAGTCAATAAAGAAGAAGATCCTGAGCTCAGTGAAATGTCTCTCTCTGTTGTATCGGAGATTATTTCGCAGTATGTGGGTTCACAAATAACGAAATTAAGCCAAACTGGTTTTTTCCCCGGTCTTGCAAACAGCCCTCCTGAAGCGGTTCATGTACCTAAGGCAATGTTGCGCTATCCCTCAGGTGAATTTATTCTTGTATCTCATCCTGTTTCCGGTGAAGGCTCAGCCTTTACACTTTGGGAATTGATCGCAAAGGATGCATCTTCTCAAATTATCACAGCTCTTGGTGGAAACCCCATTCAATCTGCGTCTGCGCAAAATGCTTCAAATATGGCTGCAATGGGGCAGGGAATGCCTGCTATGGACCAAATGCAAGCGATGCCTCAAATGGGTGGCGGAGCAAGCTTTAATGCACCAAATGTTCAGTCCTTACAATATCCCCAATTACAAACGGGTGTTTCGAGCATGGAACAAGGAAATATCGGTCTTATCATGGATGTATACATGGAGATGACCGTTGAGCTCGGGCGAACAAAAAAACAAATTAAAGAAATTCTTGGAATGGGTGAAGGTACCATCATTGAGCTCGATAAGCTCGCTGGTGAGCCTGTTGACATTCTTGTGAATCATAAACCAATAGCCAAGGGTGAGGTTGTTGTTATAGATGAAAACTTTGGAGTGCGTGTAACCGAAATCCTCTCTCCAATAGAAAGGATGAGCGATTTGCGCTAAAAAAAATAGTGATGGAGTGATCTCATGGGTGGGGGAACTATTACGAAATACTTAAAATATACTCAAAAAAGTCTTTGTGTGCTGCTTTTTTTCTTTGCCTTTTCCTTCTTGTTTGCTCAAACTCTAGGAAATCAAACAGGGCAAGAAATTGATACGCAAACAACAGAAAATGCGCTTTCGTCATATCAAGATGAAACTCGCTATGTTTTTGACAATCCTGAAGAGCAGGTTTTATTTCCAGAAAAGAATACAAAATCTGGAATTGGTTCTTTTGTTCGCATGGTTGTGGCGCTTTTAGTTATTATTGGCTGTATCTATCTCGTTTTCTTTTTGATAAGAAGGGGAAGAAAAAATACCGCTGTCAATGATGCCTTTTTGAAAAAAGCGGCGAGTCTTGTGCTTTCTCCAGGGAAATCAATACATATTATAACGCTTTTAGATAGAGCTTATTTAATAGGGGCTGCTGAAAACGCAATAAATCTTCTCGGTGAAATCCAAGACAAAGAGCTTGTCGATACATTAAATCTCAATGCAGAGCAAGAAGCGGAACATCAGGCACCAGATTTTGCAAGCTTGCTTTCGCTTTTTACTCCAAAGCAAAGAAAGACAGAAAACGCCGACTCGCAAACCTTCTTTTCAAACGATGCTTTGAATACCCTTAAGGGACATAAAGGTCGCTTAGGAAAAAAATTGTTTGACGAAGGAGAAAATACATGATATGGCTCAAAGGCTATAAAAAAGCTGTCTTTTTTCTTTTTCTCGTGCTTGTTTTACCCGCTACAATGCAGGTGCCGCATCTCTTTGCACAAGCCTTTCCCGATGGTGCAACGCAGGGTACAATGCAGATGAATCCAGAAGTAGAGCCTTTGAGCTTTCCCCTCATAGATTTACAACTGCGAAATCCCACGACAAACCAAGAAGTTGCTTTTTCTGTGCAAGTACTGCTTCTTTTAACGGTTTTATCTCTTGCACCAAGTATTCTCATCCTACTAACCTGTTTTTTGCGACTTTCTATTGTATTTGATTTTATCAAGCGTGCGCTTTCTTTACAGCAAGTTCCTCCCACAACGGTTTTAAATGGAATAGCTTTTTTCTTAACCTTATTTATTATGTGGCCTACATTTACCGCTATTTATAACAATTCTTTTAAGCCACTTTCTGATGGAGAAATCGCTATAGAACAAGCCTATACAGAAGCGGAGGCACCCTTACGTCTTTTTATGTACAGTCAAATGGCTTCGAATACGAGTTATATTTCTATGTTTATGTCCATGGGGAATCTCGAAAAGCCACAAACTCTTGCAGACGTGCCAACCTATGTATTGATTCCCTCGTATATTTTAAGTGAGCTGACAATCGCTTTTAAAATAGGTGTTTTGCTGTATATTCCCTTTATTATTATAGATATGGTTGTTGCATCCATTCTTATGTCGATGGGTATGATAATGCTGCCGCCTTCGCAAATCTCGATGCCCTTTAAACTCATGCTTTTTGTCCTTGTTGACGGCTGGGGCTTGTTGACGCAACAATTGTTTAATTCAATTATACGATAGGAGAATAAATGGATTTAGGAGATGTCATTTTTTTATTGCGCGATGGAATTTTTCAAATTCTCATGCTTGTTTCGCCGATTTTGGGAACAGCCTTGGTTGTTGGGCTTTTGGTTGCAATTTTTCAAGCAACAACCTCCATACAAGAACAAACTCTTACCTTTGTTCCCAAGTTTTTTTCTATTCTAGGCGTTTTAGCTCTCCTTGGAGCTTGGATGCTTGCCTCCTTGCGAGGTTATACATTTAAAATATTTGAAATGATACCGCAGGTCGCTCGCTAATGATAGAAGATCTTGTTGCAAATGCTCCTTCATATCTCCTCGTTGCAGCACGATGTTTTGCACTCATTATGACGATTCCCCTGCTTTCTACCCGAGCTGTCTCCCGCGTCGCAAAAGTTGCCCTTGCGGGCTACATAGCCTATATTGCCTATCCACTCGCATATGCTGAAATATGGCAAACTGAACAATACCAGCTTGCTATGGGTTTATTTAACGGTGCCTTTTCTCTCGAGTATCTTCTTTTACTCATCGGTGAAGTACTTATAGGTATTATCGTTGGGCTTTATATTACGGCAATTTTTGCCGCCTTTAGCTCTGCAGGACAATTTTTTACCTTTCAAATGGGCTTTGGAGCCTCAGAAGTCTATGATGCGCTTTCACAAATCGAAAATCCCCTCATGGGTCAATACTTAAACCTCATCGCTATGATTGTTTTTTTGCAAATAAAGGGCTTTCAAAGGCTTTTTCTCGGAGGTATTTTTCGTAGCTTCGGTACTATAAACGCCTTTAGCCTTGTCGCAAAACAAGAGCATTTTGTGGAGTTTTTACTTTCGACATTGTCTCAGCTTTTTTTCGATGCTTTTTTAATAGCACTTCCCATCGTAGGCACACTTTTTTTAATTACCGTTACCATGGGGATTCTTTCAAAGGCTGCACCGCAGATGAACCTTTTATCCGAAGGGCTTCCTATTACGATTTTAACCGCATTTTTTTTATTGACTATTTTACTCCCCTCTATGATAGATTTTTTTATACAAGCCTTTGAGCGCGCTTTTTATAAACTTGAACAGCTCTTGATTATTGTGGGAGGGGTGCAATTATGACAAGTGTTCAAAATCTCTGTATGGATTTTTTCTTGACTGGGAAAAAAACAAGGCGTGTTTTTGCTAGAGAGGCATTTGCAAGGCAAGATTTACAGGGCATTGACCTAGACTTTTTCGACCTGCAGTGGTTTGCCTCAGCAGAAGAAGAGGGGCGAACAGAAAAAGCCTCAGAACATAAACTACGCAAAGCACGTGAAGAAGGGCGTGTTGCAAAAAGCCAAGAGATAAGCGCCGCACTCGTGATGCTTTTTCCGGTTATAGCGCTTGTGATTTTAGCACCCTGGTATTTGAAAAAATTTATTGAAATCCTCCGTTTTTTCTTCGATCGCTGCACAAGTCCTGAAGTAGACCTCGGCAGCTTTGCCTATATGTTTTTTCGATCGATGATTACGATGATTTTACCCCTTGGGATAATTGCGATGATTTCTGGCGTTTTGGCAAATATCGTGCAAAACCGTGGCTTTATTTTTTCAACAAAACCTATTAGTCCAAAGTTTTCAAAGATTTTACCCAAGTTTGGGGAATACTTTAAAAAAACACTTTTTTCTGGACAAGGTGCTTTTAATGTCTTAAAATCTATTGTAAAGGTTGCTTTTTTATTTACCATGGCATTTATTTTAATAAAAAATGACTTGCCAAAACTTTTAACGCTTTCAAATGTAAATATGTGGCAGGGAATAAGCCATGTTGCTGGAATGGTTGCAAAACTTTTGATAATAGCGGCTGTTTTTTTCCTCGTCATTGCTATTCCGGATTATCTTGTACAAAGGCATCAGTTTATGGAATCGATGAAGATGTCTAAGCAAGAAGTTAAGGAAGAATACAAAAACTTGGAAGGGGATCCCTTTGTAAAAGGTCGTATTAAGCAATATATTCGAGACCTTATGAGTCAAAATATGAGCCAACATGTTGCTGAAGCGGATGTAATTATTACAAACCCGACGCATTATGCAATTGCTATAAAATATGATAGAGAAATCATGCAGGGACCTATGCTCACCGCGAAGGGAGTTGACTCGGTAGCACATCGCATAAAAGAAATTGCAAAGGAACATGACGTAGAAATTATAGAAAACAAACCTTTAGCACGTGCGCTCTATGCGGAAGTGCAAATTGGTGATATAATACCTGAAGCGTATTATCAAGTATTGGCTATCATTCTTGGACAAGTCTATAAGATGAGGGCTGAAAAAGTGTAGTGTATTTTATGGGTGGGGACTCGTGTTAAAAAATTTAGATTTTAAAAATAATGCTGACTTTGTTATAGCCATTGCGGTTATCATTGTCGTTTTGATGCTCATTATACCATTGCCAACCGTCTTACTCGATGTGCTTATGGCGGCGAACCTAACACTTTCACTTCTCATCGTTCTTATTGTTATTTATACCCCACGTGCTATCGATTTTTCAAGTTTTCCTTCTGTTTTGCTTATATCTACTATTTTTGGTCTTGGCATAAATGTTTCTTCTACTCGTCTTATTCTTGCAAAAGGTGCTAATTTTGACGGAAAAATGGTTCGTGCCTTTGCGACTTTTGTTACAGGAGCAGGGGGAACTGAGGGTGTCGCTATTGGCTTTGTTATTTTTATCATACTGATTGCGGTGCAAACCTTTGTTATAACCAAGGGTGCGACGCGGGTTGCTGAAGTAGCCGCACGCTTTACCCTCGATGGTATGCCGATTAAGCAAGCGAGTATAGAACAAGAATACAATTCTGGGCTTATAACAGAAGAAGAGCAACGAAAAAAGAAGCTTGAGTTACAACAAGAATCTGACTTTTATGGTTCCATGGATGGATCGACAAAATTTGTCTCTGGAAACGTAAAGGTGGGCATTTTTATCACTGTTATAAACCTCATCGTCGGTATGGTTTTTGGCATGGTTTTACACAAAGAGCCCTTCGATGTTGCACTTGCTACCTATACTTCTTTGACGATTGGCGACGGGCTTTTGTCGCAGCTTCCTTCCTTACTTGTTTCCTTTGCAACAGGTTTAATTGTTACGCGTTCTGCATCCGATGGGCAAACAACCATCGGTTCAAATGTAAAAAAAGAATTTACGCAGAGTGCATGGATATATGTTATCGCAGGCGGTGCTCTTGCCGCACTCGGTATCATACCTGGGTTTCCTTGGTATATCCTCATTCCCATGGGCGCTCTTATTTTTTATCTCGGTTTCCGATTGTTACAGATAGAGAAGAAAAAAGAAAAAACCGCCGAGGAAGAAACCGAAAAGAAAAAAGCCCCCGCAGGTCCTTCAGGCATAAGTCCCGTTGTTCCTCTTGACGCGCTTTCTCTTGAACTTGGCTATGCCCTCATCCCACTGGTTGACGAAGAAAAAGGCGGAGACTTGCGAGAGCGTGTCGGGCGCATTCGTCGCGAACTCGGTCTCGACCTTGGACTCGTTTTACCACCAATTAAAATGATAGACAATAGTATTCTTGAGCCAAATGAGTACTGTTTTAAAATTCGTGGAGTCGAGGTTGGACGGGCTACCGTGCGTATGAACTGGTATATGTGCATGAATACAGGGTCTGTTACAGAAGAAATCGAGGGTGAAAAAACCACCGACCCAGCCTTTGGACTTCCTGCTATTTGGCTTACTGAGGACCAAAGAGATAGGGCTCAGCGCGCAGGCTATGCCGTTGTCGATTCTCCCACAATTTTAGTAACTCACCTTACCGAGATGATAAAATCACGTGCACAAGAAATTCTCGGTCGTCAAGAAGTGCAATCGATTTTGGACACACTCAAAAAAGACTTTTCAGCCGTTGTTGAAGAAGCGAACAAACACTTTACCGTTGGTGAAATTCAAAAAGTTATGCAGGGGCTTTTACGCGAGCAAGTTTCTATTCGAAATACTGTTTCTATCTTGGAAACAATGTGCGATTACGCAGCTATTACCAAAAAAACAGATATGCTTGTTGAAAAAGTGCGACAAAGACTCGGCAGGCAAATTTGTCTACAATATGCTGATGAAAAGAAAACAATACACGTTCTAACCATCGAACCCTATTTTGTAGAAAAGCTCGATGCAAGCCGTGTAGAAACAATAAACGGACCTATTGCTGCCTTAGAACCGAGCGATCAAAGAAACTGGATATCGGCTTTAAGCGCTTCAATAGTGGCGGTGCAAGAAAAAGGCTACTTGCCCATTATCCTTGCTCCTGAAGCTGTCCGTATTTTAATAAAGTCGAGTACTGAACGTGAAATGCCCAACCTTGTTGTGCTTTCTGTACCAGAAATAGATAAAGAAATTCGTATTGAATCCTTAGGAGAAATTAAAGTTGGATCTTAAAAATGACATTGTGCTTTCTCTTCGAGGCAAAACAGAAGAAGACTGCATAAAAAAACTGAACAAAAAGTATGATAAAAATTATGAAATAATGTCTCGTAAAGCGGTAACGCTTTCATCTTTTTTAGGTCTCATAAAAACCTCAGGTGTAGAATTACGCTATATTGAAAAAGAAAAACCTCGCTTTGATTTCCTTGAAGCCTTGAATAGGCAAAATGAATATCAGCAGCGAACGCAAAGCCAAGTGCAAGTGCAAAGTCCAAAGCAAGAACAAAGTCTAAGCATAGGATCTGAAAATATACAACCGCAACTCGATAGTTTGTTGGAAAAGGTGAGTTTTTTAGAAGCATCAGCAAAGCAAACAAATCCTTCTTCGTTTGACATACATCCCTCGATTAAAAAAATACAAGATTTTTTGGAAAAAAACGAATTTTCTCCTTCGTATAGCAGTGCAATTACACATAAAATTCGCTCTGAATTTTCGCTCGACGACTTGGATAATTATGCAAAGGTCTACGAGCGAGTCCTCAGCTGGATTGCTGATTCTATTTTAGTAGAAAAACCTTCTTACAATACAAAACCACAAATTATTATGCTCGTGGGTCCTACTGGAGTGGGAAAAACGACAACTATCGCAAAAATTGCAGCCCACTTGACTGTTTTGGACACCTCGCAAAGAAAACGTGCCCATATTATTACTATCGATAAGGTGCGTATCGCTGCTATCGAGCAGATTGAGGCCTACGGCAAATACATGGATATTGCGGTAACTGTTGCAACTTCAAACAATGACTTACGAAACCAAATCGACAAATACGCTTCAAGCGTGGATTATATTTTTATAGATACTGTCGGAGCAAGTCCAAGCGACACTAAATTATTGCTCAATATGAAAGATATTGTGTATTTACGAGAAAATAATAATTTTATTACCTATTTGACGCTTTCTGCTTCAACAAAAAATAGGGATATGAAAGATATTATGAAGTCCTATGCCTTATTTGACTATGATTCTTTAATTATCACAAAACTGGATGAAACAAAATCGGTTGGAAATATTATTTCAGTTTTATCAGATACTCAAAAAACACTCAGCTATATTACGACGGGGCAATCAGTTCCTCGAAATATAGAAATAGCGAGTGTCGCAAAACTTGTGTCGCTTTTAGAAGATGAAAAACAAGGGTCAATGTAAGGGAATAGTTTTAATGAACAAGATGCAATAAAGAGGAGAATAGATAAATGGAAGATCAGGCTACGGAATTAAAAGAAATAATGAAACAAAGAGGAAATGGTGCACAGAACTCAGCGCGCCCTGCGGGACATAAAACACGTATTATCGCTATAACAAGTGGGAAGGGCGGTGTTGGCAAGACAAATATTGCAGTAAATATGGCGATCGCCTACGCACAACTGGGAAAAAAAGTTATCCTCATAGATGCGGACTTGGGTATGGCAAATGTAAACGTGCTTTTAAACATTGTTCCGAATGCAAATCTACTGCATGTTATAAACCAGCAAAGAAAAATGAGTGAAATAGTTTTGGAGACTGACTACGGTATAAAATTTATTGCAGGTGCAAATGGCTTTTCACGCATAGCAAATCTAAATGAAAAAGAGCTCCAGTATTTTGTAGAAGAATTCTTAACGCTTTCAAATGCAGATATAATTATTATTGATACTGCAGCAGGTATTTCAAATAATGTTTTGAGCTTCGTCGCTGCTGCCGATGAGGTTTTTGTTATAACCACCCCGGAGCCGACAGCAATCACCGATGCCTATGGAATTATAAAAATTATTGCAACAGAATTGCACAATACAAACATTTCCATGAAGTTGTTGGTAAATCGAGTGCAATCTGCAGACGAGGGACGGAAAATATCCGATCGTATTATCAATATTGCAGCACAGTTTTTAAACCATAAGGTAGATTATTTAGGATTTATTTATGACGATCCGGCAGTAACCGCTTCGGTGATTCGGCAAAAACCCTGGCTTGTGGCAAGTCCGTCTGCAAAGCCAAGTCTTTGCATAAAACATATCGTTGGAAGGATTGAAAAAACAGATTTTATCGAAGAAGAAGGCTTAGGACGCTTTTTGAGAAGGTTTAGAAAAAAAGGCAGATAGCATTTTTAACTTGACCTAATGCACATTTTGCCTTAATCTATTTATGGTGAGCACTTTTTTTGGAGGAATACATGCAGAACCCTAAAATTATCGGCATCTTTGCAGGCATTGGTTTTGTATTGTCCTTGTTGATAGGTTTGTTTTCAGGCGTAAAAGCCAGTCAACTGTTTTTGCGAGCTTTTATGTCTGCTGTCTTTTCTGGGCTTTTGACTTGGGGCATTAGCATTTTGCTTTTAAAAGTGTTTGAAAATGTAGATGAGCTTGAAGCACAACAGGGTGATGAGGCACAAAAGGAAGTGCTTGGGAATTATGTAAACATAAGCTTGGGAGATGATTCTTTAGAAGAAGAAGATAATGCGCCACATTTTTTTGTTAATGCTAAACAAATGGAATCGAAGGCGCCTTCTTTAGAAACTTTTTCTTCACCAAAAGCAGATTTAAAGGATGGTGATACATTTACTAAAGATGAGCCTGAAATACAGCAAGGAAAACAAGCTCAGGTAAAAAAAAGTGGTCTTGAAGAAAATAGCAGATTTGTTTCCGAAGCGGTTGAAGAGAAAAATTCCTTTCAACCACGAAGTTTGGTTGAAGAAGCTATACATGCTTCTAAAGAAGAAGATACTACAGAAGAAGCTAAGTCTATTGCAGAAGAGCTTGATGATTTACCAGCTATTTCTGTGATAAGTAGAGAGATGGGTGCGAACGCAGAAGATGTACATGAACTTGGATCGGGGACTATGCAGGTAGAGCGCGTAGACGGTGCTCCAAAAGAAGATACATCGACAATTGCACAAGCCATAAGAACAGCGCTAGCAAAGGATAGTTAAAAAAGGGTGTGGTCATAATGTCAGATATACTTGAAGGGCAAAAAACAGAAGAAGAATTGTGGCAAGAGTATAAAAAAACAAAGTCTCAAAAAATTCGCGATATTTTTGTACGTCAATACATGCCCTTGGTAAAATATGTTGCTGGAAGGCTCGCTGTGAATATGCCGGCAAGTGTCGAGTATGATGACCTTGTTGGCTTTGGTCAGTTTGGCTTGCTCGACGCTATTACAAAATTTGATCCAGACAAAAATGTAAAATTTAAAACCTATGCAGTCACTCGCATACGAGGTTCTATTTACGACGAGTTGCGACAGCTTGACTGGGTGCCACGTTCTATTCGGCAAAAATCTAAAGAAATCGAAACAGCGGTAATGGAAGTAGAATCACGTCTTGGGAGACAAGCAACTGATGTGGAAGTTGCAACGGAACTCGGTGTATCTGAAAGTGAATATCATCAAACCTTATTAAAAGTTTCTGGAACAAGCTTGCTTTCATTAAATGACACTTGGTTTTCAAGCGATGGAAGCGATTCTCTCTCCATCGAGGATAGTATAGAAGGGAATCCGAGTTTAAATCCTGATGTTGTTGTTGAACGCGAAGAAATTCGTCGGATTATTACAAAATCAATACATGAATTACCTGAAAAAGAAAAACTCGTCCTCATACTCTATTATCACGAAGACTTAACTCTTAAAGAAATAGGTGCGGTTCTTGAGGTTAGTGAATCTCGCATATCGCAATTACACGCGAGTGCAAAAGATAAATTACGCGCAAAGCTTACGAATGTACGTAAAGGTATATTATAATAAAAAATAAACTAGGAGAAGGCATGGTTACATTAGATATGATTCGAAATGAAATGCAAATCGATCTCGAACAAAACCAAGCCATCCGCTATGTGGACGTCGGGGCAGATAGCATAGACGAAGCGCTTTCAGACGCTGCAGTGCAACTTGATTCGAGAGTCTCACAACTAGAATACGAAATTTTAGAAAAGGGCAATAACGGCGTTTTAGGTTTTGCAAAAAAACCCTGGCTTTTGCGTGTATATGAAAATGAAGCAGCAACAGCGAAGCGTAAAAAAGAGAGCAAGAAAGATAGTTTCTTTGAAGATAGCTTTGAAGAAGAAGTTGAAAAAATTGATCGAGATGGTCTTTTTTATATTCGTTATTTTGGAGAAGACATTCATCTCAAAGTGCTTCTACCTATAGGAGATGGTAAACCTGTAGATGCAAAAGAAATACTATCTCGTTTACAACGTAGCGACACCTTGTCTGTTAACGACTCCTTGGTTACTAAACTTGTAAAAAACGGTACTGAAGAAAAATATATTGCGATAGGAAAATATAAACATTCAACTGCTGCTGATGCACTCATTCTGGTAGATATTGCGAACGATGAAATGAAGGCAAGTATTACCGTTACTCCACCAGCGGTTGGAGGATCAGAAGTACATGCAGATCAAATAGAAACGCTTCTTAGGAACCGAGGCATAGTCGCTGGTATAGATAGAGAAAAAATTGAAGAGTTTGTAGACAATCCAATCTATAATGTTCCTTGTGTTGTTGCAGAGGCAATTCAACCCGTCGATGGAAGAGATGCTTATATTGCCTATAACTTTGAAACAGATTCTTCAAAGTTGCGTTTTAAAGAAGCAGAAGATGGACGGGTTGATTTTAAGGAACACAATCTCATTCAAAATGTGGTAGAAGGGCAACCTCTTGCACAAAAAATGCTTGCTGAACAAGGAAAGGCAGGAAAAACTATCTTAGGTCGGTATCTTGAGGCAAAAAATGGAAAAGACATAAATCTACCGCTAGGAAAAAATGTTATTGTTGACAGTGATGGTAGAACTATTTTAGCCGCGATGAATGGGCAAGTTCTTCTTATAGGGGATAAAATAAATGTCGAACCAGTAATGCAAATTGCCGGAAATGTTTCTATTAAAACAGGAAATATAACATTCTTGGGAACTGTTATTGTCAAGGGCAATGTAGACGATGGTTTCAACATAAAAGCTTCAGGAAATATCGAGGTATATGGTACCGTTGGAAAATCGATACTTGAAGCCGATGGTGATATTGTTGTTTCACAAGGTATTTTGGGACGTGATGAAGGCTATGTGCGTGCTGGTCGTTCACTGTGGGCAAAATTTATACAAAATACAAAGGTTGATGTAGAAGAATATATCATAGTTGCAGAAGGTATTGTAAACTCGCAGGTTACATCAAATAAGAAAATCCTTGTTCAAGGAAAGCGAGCAGCCATCATGGGCGGACATGTATTTGCAACCGAGGAGATTTACACCAAAAACCTTGGAAGCCCAGGTGGTGGTAGTGAGACGATTATTGAAGTCGGTTACGATCCTCGATCAAAACGACGACTTACCGAATTGCAAGAGAAACAGGCAGTTTTAATTCGAGAATTAGATGAAATTGAATTAAACTTGCAAACGCTGGAAAATACAAAAAAGGTTCGTAAAACCTTACCACACGATAAAGAAGAGAGCTTAGTTAAATTTACTGCAAGGAAAGAAGAGATTTTAGTAGAGTCCGAAGCAATGTCTGCTGAAATACAGCAAATACAACAATACTTGCGAGATTTAAAGGTTATAGGAAAAGTATCGGCTATGGGTACCGTCTATGCTGGCGTAAAAATACATGTGCGAGATGCCAAAGATGATGTGCGCACCGAAGTAAAAGCTGTTACCTTTTTTTATGAAGATGGATTTGTTCGACGAGGCAAATACGAAGCCCCCTCGGACGATGATACTAAGCGGGTACCAGATGGCTATTCTTCCAATTGATTTACAAACGCTTTATGGTCAATTAGAAAAAGTTTCCAAGACAGCTGTGCAACAGCAGGCTGCTCATTTGCAATCGGAATTGCATAATGAAAAAGAAGCGCATCGACTTGCTGCAAGGAAAGAAGCTGTGGTTGAAACTGAAAAGACTGAAGAAGGTCCAAATATCAACAAAGATGGTCATTCTCATTCTGGAGGGACGGGGCAGGGAAAGAAAAAAGAGAGCTCAGAAGATGAAGCGCAAGAAAAAGAAATAATTAAGGACCCACAGCTTGGAAAAAAAATTGATGTTTCTGGATAAGCTATGACTGTATATATAGCATTATTTACGATTTTAAACGTTTCTCTGTGGATTCTTCTCTTTGTTCGCCTTAAAAAAGAGTTTTCGCCAGCTGCAGTTTTACGAGAAATTCGGCAAGAAGTTGAAAAACTTATAATTGAAATAAATAAAGAAGTCGATCAAGATATTAGTCTTATAGAAGCACGGCGCTCAGGATTAAAGGAACTGCTTGAAAAAATCGACGAGCGGATTCTTACAATCGATAAAAAAATTGGACTCATAGATAGTCAAAATGCGCTCTTACGTGAAGAGGAAAAAATCTTAGAAAAACTGAGCCCCCAACGCGCCTACCTAAAAAATAAAACCAAAAATCAAAAAGCAGATATGCCTTTATTCTCTCAATCCAAGGAAAAAAATACCACAGAAAGCATCTTTAGTTTAAATCAAGAAGAACCTGAACGCTTTCTTCAAGGTCGAGTTGAAAAAGAAAAGCAAGAAGAGCCTATACGTGTTAGTTTTTCAAAAAATCCTATCAATCAAGGAAAGGCAATGAAGGACCTTGTTATAAGTATGGCGCTTCAGGGAAAGGATGAGAGTGAAATAGCAGATGCCTTAAAAATGCCCGTGCGAGAGGTTGCGTTTATTATTGAACTTCACGGTAATTAATTTTTGACAAAAACCTGCGGTATATCTAGCTCGGGATGCCTAAAAAGACCAAAGTCTGTCTTGTATACCTTGTTTAAGTAGCTTTCAGTAAATATCTCTTCGAGACTTCCAAAAAAAGCTTCGGTTTTATTGACTAAGAGAATCGTCTTTGATAAAAGTGGGCAAAGGTTCAAATCGTGTAGGCTTATAACAATCGTTTTCTTTTTTTCTTCTGCTATTGTTTTTATGAGGGAGAGAAGCTTGCTTTGATGTTGTATATCGAGGTGGCTAAAGGGCTCATCTAAAAGCATAATATCGGTATTTTGGCAAAGGCTTCGCGCGATACGTACCTTTTGTAGCTCGCCTCCAGAAATTTCATTTGTTAAGCGATCTTTTAAGTGAAAGATTCCTAAATCCTCGAGGACAGAAAGAGCTATCTGCTTATCTTCTTTGCTATACGGAAGGTAGGCTGAGGAGTATGCGTAGCGTCCCATGAGCACCGTTTCAAAAACGCTAAAATGCCAGGCAAGTTTTTCTGTTTGCCCAAGGTATGAAATCTCCCTTGCTTTTTTATTTGCTGCGTAGCTTTCTATCTTTTTCTGGTTGATGAGAATTTCAGAGTTTTTTGTTTTTTTTATCTTTCCCATGCCTATTCCAGCCAAGAGCGTGAGGAGGGTAGATTTTCCCCCGCCATTTGGCCCAATGAGGCAGAGAATTTCTCCATCTTCGACAGTAAAAGAGAGATTCTCTAAAACATTTTTTCCTTTTTCATACTGCGCAGTGAGGTTTTTTACTTCGATTTTAGCCATCTTGCCTTCCTCTTCGGAGTAAAAACAAAAAGAAGGGCACCCCGATAAAGGCGGTAATTATACCGATGGGAACTTCCATTGGGGGGGCTATTTTTCGTGCAAGAATGTCAGAAAATAAAACCAAACTGCTACCAAAGAGCATACTCAAGGGGAGTAGTTTTTTATGTCTGCTCCCAAAAAGAATCCGCATTGTATGTGGTGCTATCAAGCCGATAAAACCGATGGTGCCACCAGCACAAACGGAGCTTGCACTTGCAAGAGAGGCGCTTGTAAGGCAGAGTAATTTTGTCCCCTGGAGATTTAAGCCAAGTGTTTCAGCAGATTTTTCTCCAAAGGAAAGGAGGTCAAGTTTTTTTGTGGTGAGAAACATAAGAAAAAAGGAAAGCAAACTGGGAAAGAGTACCATAAAAAGAATATTCCAGCCCTTTGCATTGAAACTTCCTTGCGTCCATAAATACATTTTATAGATTTCTTTGTCTTTTAGGATCAATAAAACAGATGTTATTGCGGCAAATAGGACTCCCAAGGCGGTTCCCGAAAGGAGCAAGCGTGAGGAGTCCGTGCTTGTTTTGCTTCCTCCCGCAATAAGGTAAACAAAGCTTGCTGCCATAAGTCCCCCAAAAAAAGCACCGATGGGGATAAAAAGCGAGAGGCTTGAAAAAATAACGGCGCCGAGGGTTGCCCCTGCCGAAACCCCGATGAGACCGGGGTCGGCGAGCGGGTTACGAAAGTAGCCTTGGAAAACAGTTCCGCTCGCAGCAAGAAGCGCTCCTGAGAGGAGGGCTAAGATGCTTCGAGGGAGGCGAATTTTTAGAATGATTGTGAGAACAAAGGAAGAATAGTCTTTTTCCTTAAATGCTGTGGCTATTTTCCCAAGGGAAATAGACTCTGAACCTAGGATGAGGGAGAGAAAAAAAAGCAGGAGAACTATGAGGCTCAAAGTGAGTATAGCCAGATAGAAGCTAAAATTCGCCCTTTGTGGTTTTTTCATTTTATTTTACTGGAGCGCTTCTTGCACAGCACGAATCGCTTCCCCAATTCGGGGACCCGGTCGTGAAATAAGGTCGCCATCGATTTTGATTACTTTTTTGTTTTGGATAGCATCGATGGACTGCCAACCAGTTCTTTTGGATAGACTTTCCCAGTTTTCAGGTGAGTCAGCTGGAAGCAGGATGAGGGAAGGGTTTCGTGCAATGATGCTCTCCTCACTTACCACTGGATAGGCAGCTGCAATATCTGAAAAAATATTTATAGCACCGGCTTCACGAATAACATCGTTGATAAAAGAGCTGCTTCCCACACTCATATAGGGGGCATTCCACACTTCCCAGTATACCTTTGCATACTCGTTTTCCGTATCAAGCGATATTGTTTGCATATCGGCAAGGGGCATGGGAGTATAGGCCCTTTGTATCGTGGTGATAAGCTCTTCAGCTCTTTGTTTTATATCAAATAAAAGCGCGAGTTCTCGTACTTCTTTGTAAATATCATCAAGACTTGCGATATTGGTTTCAAAAACCTGTATACCAAGGTTTTGCAAATTATCTGTTAAGTGTCCGTGCATTGTTACGTCGAGATAGACAAGGTCGGGATTAAAGGCGAGAACTGACTCAAGGCTAAAGGTTTTCCCATCAAAACCGCCGAGGCTATTTACACTGAGTGCTTCTGGTGGATAATTACAAAAATCTGTTCGTGCAACGAGCAAATCTCCGAGACCAAGTGCAAAAAGCGTTTCAGTTCCAGCTGGACTAAGGGACACGATGCGAGATAGGGTCCTGTTTTCCACTTCCTTTTTTCCTCGAGCGAAGGCTCCCATGCAAAGTAGTGCTGAGGCAAGCACTACGATAGATACAGATATCCATTTTTTGTTTTTCAAATTCATAACTGCTCCTCTGTTTTTATTTTTTTTGGATAATGGCATATCATACAAAAAAATAAATGTTTTGTCATGAGAAATCTGCCGATACTAGGGTAAATGAAAAAAATCTTACAGTTTCCACTTCTTTTTTCTATTCTCATTCTGTCTGCATCCTTTTTTTGGGCAGAGGAAAATACAGCAGAGGCCGTTTCCTATAGTTTTTGGGAAGATGCATCTCGGGTGATTGCCATTCCCAAAAAGAAAAATCTCGAACTTTCCACTGCTTCTTCTCGCTCGATAGATAGCATAGATAGCGATGAGGCTATTTCACAGGATTTGGACTTTGATGAAACTATTTTACATGTTCTCAAAAGCTATTATCAGTGGTATTACGATGGTTTTTATGCACAGGAAAAAAATCTTAACATAGTCCCCTTGGTTAGAGATAATGCCCTATATCTACGGTATTGGAAACGAATGGAAATAGAAGATGCTGTTTTTTTATATACACCACAATCAAATATCCGCGATATCGCTATTATTCCAGCAAAAATAGATGCAGAAGTCCTTGCTTTTATTCTTACAGATGAGGCTATCTATCCCTTGCGGTATTGGCTTACGAATGAGCCCTACGATGAGAGAAAGGCCTCGGTAAAATTATCAGAAACAAAAACTGTTTTTGTCGATGCCTATCTTTCTTTTGGCGATGTCGTCTATACCTCTGTTACAGGAAAGCGAAACGAGGTGAGAAATCTTCGCTCTTTTAGTCGAAATGATGCTGAGAAGGTGGGGTTTTATGAAAAAAAAAGCTTCGATGATGGAAAATACCTGGTGATGAGCGAGCCAGATTTTACCGCATTGGACATTGATAGTATGCTTGCCTTGCAAGCGCTCATCGATACAAAAAATGCCCGAAGAAAACCTCCCCGTGCACCACTCATAGAATACCAAGATTTGAATTTTTATTATGATGTTATAGAAAAATTACGGCGCTAAGGTAAAAATAGTTGTTGTTTTATTAATACTATTTATTTCACTTGACAGAAATCATGATTTCATAGTATGTTTTCATTACCTAGTAATCCTATGGGGAATATAAAAATGAATTAGAGAATGGGATTTATAAAAACCCAAAACGCAGAGGAGGCTCGTATATGAATGTAGCAAAAAATATTTTGGCTTTGGTAGGAAAAACGCCCTTGGTTTCGCTCAGTCGATGGGAAAAAGAGAAGCAGTTAAATGCGCAGATTATTGCAAAGCTTGAAAGTTATAATCCAGCAGGTTCGGTAAAAGACCGCATCGCAAAAGCAATGATAGAAGATGCATTTGAAAAAAAACGCATCGATAAAAACTCGGTTATTATTGAGCCAACGAGTGGCAATACAGGCATCGGGCTTGCCTTTGTTGCTGCACAGTATGGTTTGAAAATCATCCTTACTATGCCAGAAACGATGAGCATAGAACGTCGAGCACTTTTAAAGGCCTATGGTGCAGAAATTGTACTTACGGAGGGAAGCAAGGGTATGAAGGGGGCCATTCAAAGGGCTGAGGAGCTCGCCCAAGAGATACCAAATGCCTATATTCCAGGGCAGTTTGAAAATCCTGTTAACCCGCTCATTCACTACGAAACAACGGGAGCAGAGATATGGGAGGATAGCGATGGAAAGGTCGATATCTTGGTCTCTGGTGTTGGGACGGGCGGAACGCTAACGGGTGCAGGGCGCTATCTAAAAGAGAAAAATCCTGCTATTCAAGTTGTTGCTGTGGAACCAAGTGCATCTCCCGTTCTTTCTGGAGGAGAGCCAGGAGCGCATAAAATTCAAGGCTTGGGCGCAGGTTTTATCCCCAAAACGCTTGATACAGAAATCTACGATAGTATTATACAGGTAGACAATGATGATGCCTTTGAAACAGGACGCGAACTAGGAAGGGTAGAAGGACTACTCTGTGGTATTTCTAGTGGTGCTGCCTTGTATGCTGCAAGTCGTCTTGCTGAAGACCCAAAAAATGCAGGCAAAAACATCGTTGTGATTTTCCCCGATACGGGAGAGCGCTATCTTTCAACGCCTTTATTTACTAGCTAGAATTTATGGGTTTTTCTGCAGTATATTAAATTGTTTGGCAAAATACTAGACTCGACCAAAGCTTTATTTTTTAGTATATTGATTGGGAGAGTCTCTGTTTAAGCTAAGCTAGATTATGTACAAAGGAATAAACGATGAAATCATACATTGATACAAAAACAAAACTTTCTATGGGCCTAGACCCATTTTTACCTTTTGCTTCAGTATCTGCAGAAAACAGCAAATCCTTTCAAGTAGGCTTTGAAAAAGAATTTGCCTCAATGATTCTTTCTGCCTCAGGTTGGCGGAAGGTCTTTGTTTCATCGGGCTATGAAGAAGATGCAAGTGAAAGTATTGGGGAAGTAAATGCTGCCCTTGCTGTCTATATTGCTGAAAGTTTTGCAACATATATAAAAGAGGCCACGGGAAAGGCAAGCCCGCGAATTGTTATCGGCTTAGATGCTCGTCCTACTGGCACAGAAATAGGGCAAATCCTCTTACAGGTTTTAGCCCATCGAGATATAAGTCTCGAATATGTGTTTATTAGTGCTGCACCAGAAATTATGGCCTATGCACGAGAAAAAGATGGCTTTGTCTATGTTTCTGCGAGTCATAATCCGGTTGGACACAACGGCATTAAATTTGGCTTAAATGACGGTGGCGTTATTCCGGGAGCTGAATCTGCAAAGCTGACCGCATTGTTCAAAGACCTCTGTACGAGAGAAGACGCTTTTTCAAAGGCGGTTGAGCTCTACGAAAGCGCACAAAAAACAAATATAGCTGCTCTTTTTTCCGCAGTTGCAAAAAATAAAGAAAAAGCCCTCGCAAGCTATGAGTCTTTTACCAAAGAAGTTATAAGCGGTGAAACAGAAGCTTCTAAACAAGATGCTTTTTTAGATTTACTAGGAAAGAGCGCAAAAAAGACAGCGCTTTCTATCCTTGTAGATATGAATGGGAGCGCTCGAACTATCTCTATCGATAAAAGCTTTATCAGCAATCTTGGATTTGGTTTTCACGCTTTTAATGACAGTGTTCGAGATATCGTCCATGCAATTATTCCAGAACCTGAAAACCTCGTACACTGTGCAAAAAAAATGGAAGAAATGCAAAAAGCGGGAGACTCCTCAGTAGTGCTTGGATATATGCCCGATTGCGATGGAGACAGGGGAAATATTGTCTACTGGGATAGCAAAAAGAAAAAAGCCGGTATTCTCGAAGCGCAAGAGGTTTTTGCTTTATCTGTTTTGTCTGAGCTTGCCTTTACTGCCCTTCGGCACAAGGCATTTACAAAAGAAGCAATAGAAAAACTCTCTATTGGCATTGCGGTAAACGATCCCACTTCTATGCGGATAGAAGAACTTGCCGATGCCTTTGGTGCTCGGGTATTTCGTGCAGAAGTAGGTGAGGCAAATGTCGTAAATCTTGCTCGAGCTAAACGAGAAGAAGGTTTTCTCGTGCCTATTTTGGGAGAAGGCTCAAATGGAGGAAACATTACTCATCCAGCTGCAGTGCGCGACCCACTCAATACCCTTTTTGCGCTTTTAAAACTTTTGAGTCTTCGTGGGACAAAGGACGAACCTGGTCTTTTTAAACTCTGGCTGAGTCTCTCAGGACAAGAGGCAGCCTACAAAGACGATTTTGATTTAGTCGATATTATCAACACGCTTCCACAGTTTACGACTACGGGTGTATCTGAAGAACGGGCCTTGCTCGATATAAAAACCCTCGACCACGCTGTACTTAAAAAGCGCTATCAGTCTATTTTTTATGCACAATGGAACGAAAAAAAGATGGCTCTCAAAGAAAAATGGGGTATCGCATCTTGGCGAGCGGTGGCAAATAAGGGCGTGGAACAAAAAGAGGCAATAGCAGACTTTTCGCTTTCAGAAAAAGGTGGACTAAAAATCATTTTTTCATCAGCACAAAAAAAAGATATTGCCTTTATTTGGATGCGCGGTAGTGGAACTGAACCAGTTTTCCGCGTGATGTCCGATGTCAAAGGCAGTGATGTGCAAGCAAAAGAAATGGAAAAAGAATTACTTGCTTGGCATAGTCAAATGATTTTACTCAGCGATGCAGAAGACTAGGCATCTGCAGGTATAAAAAAGTAGATATTGCTTATTCGGATAAGAAGTGATATATTTTTTTATTAGAGAAGTAGTTAGTAGTTAGAGAAAGAAAGATAAAGGTGGCATAATGAGCGTTCGAGGAGAACTTTTTACAACACAGGTTGTATTGGACAATAGATCCTATTTTTTCAATGTAAAGGAAAATCGTACAGGTGATGTATTTCTTCAAGTTGTAGAAAGCAAAAATAAGGACGGTAGTAATTTTGACCGCCATGCAATTGTTGTTTTTGAAGAAGATATGCAGAAGTTCTTTAAGGGTTTAGAAACATCTTTGCAGTTTATAGAAAAAGACAAAAAAGAAAAGAAGAAAAAAGCAGCTGAGAAAAAAGCGGCTCGACAAGCCTATAACGAAAAAATGAAACCAGGTAGCAAGTCTTCAGATGCGAGTTCCAAAAAAACAGCTATGAAAAAAATCCAGTCGAAGCGTTCCGCAAAGCCAAGTGATACAAGTGATGAGCGTAAACCTGATGGCATTAAGCGATCTGGCAAGGTAATTGTTGTAAAAAAATCATGAAAACAATGACAGAGGGAAAACCTTTTTCCCTTATCCTTAAATTCTCACTACCCTTACTTGCAGGCAATCTTTTACAACAAATGTACAACCTTGTCGACTCCATTGTCGTTGGCCATTTAGTTGGTGAAGAAGCGCTTGCCGCAGTCGGCAGCACAAATATCATAAATTTTTTACTCGTTTCGCTTTTTTCGGGGCTTGCCCTCGGCTTTACTATTCTCGTTTCACAATTTGTAGGTGCAAAAGAAGAGGCAAAGGTTCGACGTGCGGTAGAAACCGCCTTTATTTCGGGCATTGTCGGAGCGGTTTTGGTTACCATCCTTGGATTTCTTCTAACAAATCCACTCTTGCAACTACTCAATAGTCCCGAAGGCCAGGTGCGCACAATGTCTGAAACCTACCTAAAAATCCTTTTTATTGGAACAATAGGTACCTTCGGCTTTAATCTAAATGCAGGCATCCTGCAAGGCTTAGGCGATTCTATTTCATCTCTCAAATTTCTTGCTGTTGCAACTATACTCAATATTATACTCGATCTTGTTTTTGTTGTTGTCTTTGGCTGGGGTGTAGCAGGCGTTGCTTGGGCGACCATTATTGCACAAGTGGTTTCTTTTATTTTAGGACTTTTATATCTCAATAAAAAACTGCAATTATTTAGCTTCAAAATCCTTAGTTGGGAATTTAGCAATAAAATTTTTATAGAAGCACTTCGAATTGGTTTGCCTGGAGGCGTGCAAAATATGCTTTTCTCCCTCGGCACAATGGCAATTCAGCGGCTTATAAATAGCTATGGAGCGGCATATATGGCAGGTTTTAGTATATCGAGTCGTATAGATTCAATTGCCTTTTTACCCATTGTTAGTTTTGCAAGTGCTGCAACGACCTTTACGGGGCAAAATGTCGGCGCTAAACGGCTCGATCGTGTCGCACAAGGACATAAAACCGTACAAATGATGTCAGCCTTTGTCGTTGTATGTATATCTATTTTAGTTGTCCTTTTTGCTCCCTTTTTGATGGCTGTTTTTTCACCAGAACAAGAAGTCATTCAAGCCGGAGTAGAGGTCCTTTCTCGATTGATGCCTTGCTATGTTTTAGTGTCGATATTATTTATTGTAAATTCTGTTTTACGCGGCGCGGGAGAATCTCTCATGCCCTTCCTTTCTTCTATGGTATCATTTTTGATTTTTAGAATGCCTGCGGCATATATCCTCGATTATTTTTTTGGACGAAGCGAAATAGGCTGGTCCTATGGTATAGGCTGGGTTTTCGGCTTAATCATTATTTTGCCATATTATTTTTCAGGAAGATGGAAAAAAAGAATTATACAAAAATATGAAAAATAAACTGCTAAATATGATAAAAGCCCTTGACCTTTTTTTATATATTTAGTATATTTAATGTACTGACGATGAGAAGTACAAAATTGTAAACCTCATCAAGACGAAATGATGTTAGATGGACGCCTTCGGCGCAAAGTATATAATAGAAAAAGATAGCGGACAGACAATATAGTCTGTATTATATATTTTTTGGAGGAATTATATGGCAATTAGTTGGTATCAGTGCAAGCATTGCGAAACATTAATAAAGAAAGATTCTTCACCGAATAATTCTGGATGTTCAAAAAGCAGTTATCATAGTTGGACAAAACTTGCTGAGGTTGGCGATATAAACTACAGTTGTAAACATTGTGGCGCTACAATACAAGCGAAGTCTTCCCCGTCAAATTCTGGCTGTCCAAGTAGTTCGTATCATAGTTGGACAAAACTATAATCTGATTTCTGTAAGCTATATAGCCGCTATTATTTAGCTTACAGTTCATTGTTGTGATAGGAGAATTAAGTTGGATACAATAGATTTAAATGAACAATTGTCTGAAATTCAGTTTTACAAACAATTTCCAGCTATGAAACCATTTATTGGTGAGTTTTATAATTCCGATAAACATAAGAAGCTTTTATTGGTTGGAGAAAGTTACTATTTGCCGAACGAAACAAATCTTCATCATTCACCGATAAAATGGTATGATTCAAATCAAAATGAATTAGATGATGAAGAAATAGAATGGATAAACTGTAGCGGTCTATTAACTTGTGACTGGACAAGCGATGGGCATCATATATACAGAGAATTAAATAAATGTATTTTTTCATTAAAATTTGAAAAGGAAAAAAGAGCAATTGATGAAGTTGCATTTACCAATTATTTTCAGAGACCAGCCGAAAAAGAAGGAGAATCATTCAGATATTTTTGTACGGAAGAAGATATAATTAAGGGAAATGAAATATTAGATCAGGTAATAAGAATAATCGATCCTGATAATATAATATTTGTATCAAAATACGCATGGGATACTGGAGGAATAAAAGTAAAAAAAAATTTCCCCAAAAAAATTGTTGATTTTGTATGTCATCCTGGCACTGGTGGAAGATATTGGCATAACGAAAATTATCCTCATAATAAAGCGAAGTTTATGAAATTGTTAAAAAAGAATTTCATCTAACAACTGCTTCAACCTGATAATTCCTTTTGGCACACTTTTTGCAGTCGCTACGCTCGGCAAAAAGCGCGCCAATCCCTACGGGCCGGAATTACAGGTTAAGCAAATGTTTGTCATCATAACCGAGTGAAGGAAATGGTTGCTTTTACTTTTTTACAAGTTTTTGCGCTATTACTAAAAGCTTTATTAGAAAGACATATCGCTTGATATTTTTTCTTAAAAAACAAAAAAAAGATTGATAGAGCTCTTGACTAAGTTTTAGAGCTGTGTTACTCTCTTCGTTACCCACTGAGGGACTTTTTGTATTAAAAGTTTCGCAGTGCACAGTAAAAGGGCTTTTTGTCTTGAGGTGAAAAGTCGTTAGATGATTTTTGAAAATAATTAGGGATGGAAAGAAAGAGACGTAAAACAAAGCAATTTGTTTTTACACAGTAAGGTTCTTGAATTAAAGAATGAACACAAACCCGTGAGGATTTTGTAAAAGATTCTCACCTCTTGTTTACTTTTTGTAAATGAGAGATTTCTTTGCTTTCGGGTAAAGGAATAAATTCCTTTAATAGATAAAGGAATCAAACTAATATGAATCATTAGCCTTTATGGCTTATGAATATATCATGGAGAGTTTGATCCTGGCTCAGAACGAACGCTGGCGGCGCGTCTTAAGCATGCAAGTCGAACGGCAAGGCA